>Ga0272441_10000164_pt1 | contig 147677 bp, 110 predicted proteins | sample SSMProp6N_FD_193582 | JGI IMG/M metagenome (GOLD analysis project Ga0272441, IMG submission 193582) | Marine sediment archaeal communities from Little Sippewissett salt marsh, Falmouth, MA, United States - SSM-Prop-6N | ecosystem: Environmental > Aquatic > Marine > Wetlands > Sediment ...
GCGTTTTCATGTTTATTACCAACTACACGAGAATGCCTCGCCACTCTCCTTTTTTTCGGTGTAGTTGATCTGTGACTTGCTGTCGGGTTATTCTTCATCGATGTGCTTGTCGCAGATGTGTTGTGATAAAACAACCTCCAAACATGAACCGAAATTCATATAAAGTGTGTCTCCAGAAGTAGGTGTGTCAACTATAGGAGCAGGTGGTTGCATGAAAAAAGTGATGTTCTCTTTGATAGCATCCCTGGTTATGCTTATCGGCGCAGGAGTGGTTCTCATTGCACCCGATAACAACGTCCAGGGGGCTACAAGGTCAGAAGGTGTTGGAAACTGGAATACCCTGTGGGAAGATGATATCGTCTTCATGGGAACGGACCCCATAGACGGAATAGCCATTGGTAACACCGATAGTGATCCCGAGACCGAACTGGTCTGGGTTTCAAGAGACCAGAAGACATATCTCGGGCATTATGATGCAAGTGGTGATTTCTCCTACGGGGCGGTCTGGACCGCGGGAGGACAGCAGCTCACCCCGGCCGTCGGAGATCTGAGGCCGGATATATCGGGCAACGAGATCATCGTCGTGGGTCTCAGCTCCGGGACAGAGGACGATAACCCGGGTGACGGAACAGCAACGATCCTCACAAAATCCGGGACCACGTGGAATCCGGAGAGGGCTTATACCGATTCCCAGCTCATCCACGGAGCCGATATCGGTGACCTCGATCCGACAATACCCGGAGAGGAGGCCGTTGTCACCACTTTCTCTCACAAGGCCATCATGATATGGTGGGACACGGATGAAGGTGCCTGGAATTCCTCCGAGATATTCGAGGAAGAGGGGAACGTCAGGAAGGTCGTCATCGCCGATGTTCTACCGAGCAACCCCGGAAACGAGATGGTGGCCGTTTCCAAGTCTGGAAATGTAACGTTAGCTTACGGAAACAAGGATGACTGGACCGTTGACGTGATCTACTCCAACCCCGACGAGCCCTTCGCAAGGGTCGCGGTGGGAGATGTCGACCCGGATACACCCGGGCTCGAGATCTACGGGGGTACCGATACATTCAAGGTATTCGGCTTCAGGAGGAGCGGGGATTCATGGACATCCCATGAGATCTTCCTCGACACCAACAGGAACCGGGGTATCTGGGTCGCAGATGTGGACCCCAACATCGAGGGGAACGAGCTCTATTCCTATGGTTATTCGACCAAGCTGGTGCAGATCACCGGTTCATTTGCCGGCGGCTGGACCACAAGGGAGATCTGGCATGATGTTGCAAGGGGCCACGAGATCCGGATCGGAGAAATGGACCCGACAAATGACTTCAAGGAGATAGCACTTGTCGGTTATGCTGCAAATGTCTCCATCGTCAAGCCATCCGGATGGGTGAACGAAGTTCCGTTCAAGGGAACGGATGCCATCGACGGGATCGCAATAGGCAATACGGACGCGGATGCCGAGCTCGAGCTCGTATGGGTCTCCAGGGACCAGAAGACATACCTGGGGCATTACGGCACGAACGGTGCCTTCACATACGAAGCGATCTGGACCGCAGGCGGACAGCAGTTAACCCCGGCCATCGGTGACCTGAGGTCGGACATTCCAGGCAACGAGATCATCGTTGTGGGTCTAAGCTCCGGGACGGAAGATGACAACCCCGGTGACGGGACCGCAACCGTACTGACCAAGTCCGGGGCCACCTGGAACCCTGAAAGGGCATATACCGACCTGCAATTGATCCACGGAGCCGATATCGGAGACCTCGATCCGACCATACCCGGAGAGGAGGCCGTGGTTACCACATTCTCCCACAAGGCCATCATGGTATGGTGGGACACAGAGAAGGGTGAGTGGAACTCTTCGGAGATATTCGAAGAAGAGGGAAACGTCAGGAAGGTCGTCATCGCAGATGTTCTCCCGGACAACCCCGGGAACGAGATGGTAGCTGTATCCAAGTCGGGCAATGTGACGATAGCATACGGAAACAAGGACGGTTGGACGGTGGATGTGATCTACTCCAACCCCGACGAGCCCTTCGCAAGGGTTACCGTGGGCGATGTCGATCCCGATTCACCGGGACTCGAGATCTACGGTGGGACCGACACCTTCAAGGTGATCGGTTTCAAGAGAAGCGGCAGTGATTGGACACCGCAGGAGATCTTCGTCGATACCAACAGGAACAGAGGAGTGTGGGTCGCAGATGTGGACCCGGACATCCAGGGAGCGGAACTCTACTCCTTCGGATATTCAACAAGATTGGTTCAGATAACGGGGACCTTCAACGGAGGATGGAAGACCAGGGACCTCTTCCGCGACATGGCAAGAGGTCACGAGATAAGGATCGGTGATTTCCACCCCAACGACGGTAAGGAGATAGCGATCGTCGGTTATGCGAACAATGTGACGATAGTATCCCTTATGGAACCGGTCAGCGCTCCGGTGCCTACAATATCGGGCGATACGACACTTTCTGTGGACTCGGGATCATCTGCAACCGCCAGGGTTCAGGTTTCCGGGGATTCGTACATGACCATTACAGCGGATGATGTGACCGGTGCCACCGTCAAACTGGTTCCGGGCAAGCTCTTCATCCAGGGGACCGTGGACGTTGTCGTCACCGCAGGTGTGATCTCCGAGGATTCCACCCGGAACCTCAAGATATACATCGATTACGGGAGCGGGAAGATGGAGCACACCATCCAGGTGACGCTGAAAGCGGACGAGGTTGCTCCAACCGTTTCCGGGTTCAAGGACCAGAACGGGGAGGTCATCCAGGATGGGGCAACCATCATGTGGAACGACACCCTGGAGATCGCCCTCTCCGAGCCTGTAACGAGGACATCCTTCGACAATGCAAAGACCGGAGGTCTGCTCAAGGTCGAATGGGGAGGAGATGTCAGGGATGTCATCTTCACGCTTTCCGAGGACAGGAAAATCATCATGGTCGACCTCAACGAGCAGATATCCACGGGAACCTTGACACTTTCCATCTCGGGTCTCACCGACGAAGCGGGGAACGAGGTCCAGCCGCGCACCGTTGAGCTTGAGGTGGACAAGCCCTCCGATGAAGAGGATGATGACACAGGGGTCATCATCATGATCGTGCTTGTTGTGATCGCCTTCCTTGCCATCATAGCGGTGGTCGTTGCGGTCATGGCAATGAAGAGGAAAGAGGAGGAGAGCGGAGAGGGAGACGAGAACGGAGGCGAGGAGAGGGAAACGGAGATGCCAAAGGAACCAAAGCAGATTTGAGACAGTTCGGCTTTGGGGGCCCATGGACCGCTTGAAGGCCGATGTGCTCCGGAAGCTCGATGAAGCGGTATCGCGAAACCTCGTTGATGAGGACATGATACCGCTCCTTTTTACTTTGAACCGGATCGACGGTGCAGTGACAACCTCATCATGCTCCGGCAGGTACCAGCTGATAGGCGTACCAAAGGCAGGGGACAAGATAGGTTCCGAGGTGTTGGGAAAATGGCACCGGCCCGTGGAGCCCGGTGAGATCCTTGAGGCTGTGGAGGGATGGAGCGGGAAGGGAGAACTCCATTTACTCGTCCAGCCCCTTCTCGTTCACATACGGACAAGGGACATTCAAACCGCGGCGAAGATGAGAGCAATGGGCCAGGAAGCCGGTTTGAAGTTCTCCACGATCAGGTCTGTAAAGGTCGCGAGGAACGGTGTTCTCTCGAAGTGGGGTGTGGTGGTGGAGCTCCTGGGGACGGAGAGGATGGAGATACCCATCGACGGGATCCCCCTGGAGACATTATCAGTTTGCATGGGCCCGTGGATCGAGAAGGGTAACGGGCTTATACTTAGAACGAAGGAACGGATACCGCGCCTCATCGATATGATAGAGAGAGATCTCCCTTCTACCCAGGATACCGGGGAAAATCGACATTTTCACCATCACCGGGTAAAAGATTAAAAGCAGTTATTGATATCACCTTGCAAGGGTGGTACCATGGCCATTATGAACAGGGTGGGGGCTATTCTCTACAACATCGGGCTCTTTTTGACCATAGGAATAGTGTTCCTGGCGCTCAAGAACTTCAACCTGGCCGATTTCTCCGAGACCAGGGACTACAACCAGGAGCTCAAACTCGTGCTCTTCCTTCTGATAGGCATATACTATGCTTTCGGGGCCGGGTTGACGGTTGCCGCTCTTGTATCAAAGGCCAGAAAGAAGGGGTTCTTCTTCGTTGTCATGATGCTTTCCTTCTGGCTCATGATGGCCCTCAACGCCCTTTATGCGTTCTTCCCCGATATCCTCAAGGATGATTACACCACCCCGGCCTGGAGGTATCTCGTAATAGTCGGGACCATCGCCCTTGCTTTCATACCGGTGCTGGCACTGATACTCTACCAGTTCCCGGGGAAGGTCGAAAAGGATATCCTGATCAACGACCTCAAGAAGAAGATTGTTAAGGAGCAGGCAAAGAACAAATCCTACTGCCCCATCTGCAAGTATCCTTCCGAGAAGGAATGGAAACACTGTCCCAAATGCGGGGTCCAATTCTCGGATTGAGTGCATGAAGGGGATACGGACCGTAGACAAGCAGCCCTGGACCTATGACGTCGTTGTCTCGCCCATGGAGCTAATGTGGTTCGGGAGGAGGAGGAGAGAACTTTTAAGGGGATTGTCCGGGCATGTCCTCGATATCGGCTCCGGGACCGGGACCAATCTGAAGTATTATCCTGAAAGCGTCGACTGCGTTACCGTGCTCGATCCCTCCCACGAGAATATACGGTATCTCCACAGGAAGGCAAAAGGCAAGGGATGGGGGACCGAGAACGGGAAATGTCTCAGGTCGCGAATAGGGGTGGGAGAGAAGCTCCCGTTTGGGTCCGGCTCCTTCGACAATGTTGTCTCCACATTGATATTGTGTACAGTGGAGGACCCGGCCCGGGTCATCTCCGAGGGAATAAGGGTCCTCAGGAAGGGAGGAAGGTTCATCTTCATGGAGCACCAGCTTCCGAAATGGGGGCCCCAGGCGCTTCTCTTCAATTCAGTTGCACCCATATGGCGGGCCCCATCCGGATGCAACCTGAACCGGCATACCGAAACTGAGGTGTTGAAGAGGAAGGATCTGAGAATGATAAGTTCAGAGAAATGGGGGCCCGTTCTCGGGTATCCTTTCTTTTCCGGTGTGTTCGAGAAGACTGGTTAGAACAAGGCAAGTTTTATCTGTTCTCAGGTTCATATTCCATTCCGATCCCCGGGATTGGGAGAAGATATCTTACTTGACGGATCCTCATCATATGCCCCGTATGCTGAAGATGAACCAAATGGTGATATCATCGAATGGGAGTGGTTCATCGGACCCGAAGGAGTGAAGTATTACAATTGAGAATGGCTTTGAACTTCTCCATCGAGAACAGGGCCCATATGCAGAAGAAGACTATCGATGTTCTGACGAGGAACATACCCGGCATTGAATGCGGGCTTCTCTACGATATCTGCCATAATACCGTAACCCATGAGAATGTGAGGAACGAGGAATACTGGGTCCACAGAAAGGGAGCTACCAGAGCGTTCCCGCCGGGGCATCATTTCCTTGACGGAACAAGATGGGAAAGGACCGGCCACCCTGTACTACTTCCGGGCTCCATGGGATCCAGGTCCTATATAATGAGAGGACTTGACGGGCCCAACAGTATATCCGCTTACTACTCCATCAATCATGGTGCAGGAAGAAAGATGGGGCGAAAACAGGCCTATCGGGAATTGTCCGATGAGGAAGCGATTTCATCTCTTGGGGATGTGATGACAAATCAACCCGATATCAGCTCGATAAAGGATGAGGTGAGCCTTGTTTACAAGGATATCGATGAAATCATCGATTCCGTCGAGGGAGCGGGGATCGCAGAATCCATTGTAGCCTTTAAACCATTTGGTGTGATCAAAGGAGCAAATCAATGAAAATTGAATTTAAATGACAATCGATGGAGGTATCATGATTCCTTTGGAAGTGAGGGGGAGATCGAAGATCTATCAGGTCCTGAACATTCCTACCGAGATCCCGGGAAAGAAGGCGATCCCTTCATTGCTTGAAGCATGCAATAAATTCGGGAAGATACTCGAATACAACGAGAGGAATTCATACATCATAATGAAGGTTCCAGGTAGATCAGATCTTTCTTTCAGGTCCAATCTGATAATGATAAATGTCTTTATCTCGGAGTCACATATTCTATTGAAGTTCTTTGCAGTTGCACGGTCTTTGATGGTGGAGGAGGGAGAACTGGTGGACATTATCGAGTCGATATCAAAGGAGATGATATCAATATACAGTAAGAAAAGGAATTAGGATGGAACCATGCCATAGAAGGGCCAGGCCAAGAATTTCTCCACTATTCCCGAAGTGCTCTGCATTTTCTGGTATCCGCACGTTTTCTCCAAAAGAAAACATGAAAAAGTCCCTGGCATAACGGAAAGACATCAATCTTCTAAGGGCCCCTTCCTGCCCGAATAATCAATATTTCACAAAATAAAAGCGGACCGGGCCCCCCCTATCTCGAGAAGCTCCCGGTCCATCCACGCCTGTATCCGATCAGATAATACCGGCGGCCTTTCCACCGGCCTCGAAAGCCGCAAGGGCCTCATCGAGCATCTCACGGGTCAACCCGGCATTCACCTGGACCCTTACCCTCGCCTTGTCACGGGCGACCATGGGGAAGACTATTGGCAGGGCGAACACTCCATGCTTGTACAGCTCCTGGGAGAGCTGCTTCGCCTTGTGGGATTCACCGCACATCACCGGGATGATCGGTGTTTCGGTATGTCCGGTATCGAATCCCATCTGCTGGATCCTCTTCTTGAAGTAGTTGGTGTTATCCCACAGTTTCTCCCAGTGCCGTGGCTCCTCCTCGAGCACCTGGATCGCCGCAAGCTGGGCCCCTGCAACGGCAGGGGGGTGTGAGCCGGAAAGCAGCCATGTCCTTGATTTGTTGTATGCGAAGTTGATGAGGTCCCTTGACCCCGCCACCAGGCCCCCGACGACCCCGAAGGCCTTGGAGAATGTTCCCATCTCCACATCCAGCTTGTCGTGGCATCTGTAATGGACCCCGATCCCTGCACCCTTCTCTCCGAGGACACCCTCGCCGTGGGCGTCATCCACGTATGACATCGCCCCGTACTCCACGCAGAGCTTCACTATCTTGTCGAGTGGTGCAGTGTCCCCGTCCATGGAGAACACTCCGTCGGTGATCACTAGCACCCTTCTTTTATCCCGGGTCTTCCTGAGAAGGTCCTCGAGGGATCCCACATCATTGTGGGGATATACGCCCTTTTCCGCCCTGGACAGGCGCACCCCGTCGATGATGGAGCCGTGGTTCAGCTCGTCGGAGATTATCATATCCTCCCTGGTCGGTGCCAGCTGCGGGATCAATCCGGCATTTGCGGCAAAACCCGTCTGGTACACCAGGGATGCCTCCCTCTGCTTGAACCTGGCCAGAGCCTCCTCCACCTTGAAGTGGATGTCCATGGACCCCGCTATGGCCCTCACGGAGCCGGAACCGGCACCGTTCCTGTCCGTCCACTCCTTCGCAGCGGCTATGAGCCTCGGGTGATTTGAAAGGCTCAGATAGTTGTTGGAGCAGAGCATAATCAGTTCCTTCCCGTCTACCTTGCACCTCGGTGAAGAGGGCCCCTGGAGCTCTCTCAGCTGCCAGTTGAAACCATTCTTCACGAGTTCTTCGTATTCCTGCTTGAGGAAACCGGTGGGATCTCTTGCCATGAAAAATACCTCCGAATAACGGATCGTTTCTACCCGGGAATGGGATGAAGATTTATTAGGTTTGTGAGGGGGCCCCGGCACCGTTCGGGGGAACAGGGGGCCTACAAGGTGTGAATCCGTTCATCAGGCAAAGATATACATTGCAGTGAGCCTTTATCTCTTGTCGTAGATAACAAAGGGAAATGGTGAGCAAAGCATGGTAAGGTTCATTAAACCCAAGAAAGAGGTGAAGGGCCCGGACATCTCGAAGATCCTGAAGCAGTTCCACCAGATAGATGTGGAGAACGTGATGAAGTCCAAGATGTGGGATATGTCCTTTGTAACCCCGGAGACACCGGTCGAGGAGGTGATTGGCATCCTCTCATCCAGAAAGCACATCTGGGTTGTGGAATCATTGAGATCCATGAAGCTCATGGGTCTGATCACGGAGAGGGACCTTGTGGAGGTGATAGCCCCGAGGAAGATCGACCCCTATCAGTTCACGATCTCGACCCATCAGTTCCGCTCCATGCTCTTCGGGGGCATAGAGACGGCTGAGGACATGATGACCACGGACCTCGTGAGCATTCCTCCGAAGACGAATATGGGAAAGGCGCTTACCAAGATGAAGAGACATCATCTCAAGAGGCTTCCCGTGGTATCCAAGGGGAAGATCGTCGGGGAGCTGACCATGAAATCCATTCTGCTTCAGTTCAAGAAGGTCCTCCGCTGGTCCCAGATCCTCGAGGAGCAGGAAAAGGCCATACAGGATACCCAGGAAAAGGCGGAGAAGAACATCAAGAAGAAGATGAAATAGCCTTCAAATTCAAACGCGGCCCTCGACCCAGCCTCTCTTCCTGAACCGGGTGGTGAAGTGTTTCAGGAGTATGGGTGTTACAAGGGCCATTATGATCGCGTTGAAAACAAGAGCCGAGTAGAGGTCCCTTCCGATTATCCCGGATTGAAGGGCGACTGAAGCCAGAACAAGGTCAACAGCTGCCCTGCCGTTCATTCCCAGTCCCACAAGGAAGGATTCCGACCACTTGAGGCCGGAAAGCTTCGCCCCGAGACCGGAACCGAAGACCTTACCGACGAATCCGAGAACGATGAGCATCGGGAGGAACAGCGAGATCGCCTCGCCTGAAAATGTTACCGAGAAGCCCACCCAGGAGAAGAAAACGGGGGCGAAGAAACCAAATGACCATCTTCCGATGGCCTGCTGTGTGCTCCTGTTGAGGGATTCCCTCATGGCCATTCCGCCGAGAAAGGCTCCGATCATGATATGCAGTCCCATGAAATGGGCCATGACCCCGAAAAGTCCGGCCATGAGGATGGTGAATCCTATCCCCTCGGTGGTCCTCATGTCCTTGATCTCCTTGTAGACCAACTTTATCAGTCTGGGAAGGAGAAAGAGCGCGATCAACACGAAACCAAGGGCCAGGAGCACCGTGGTGCTCAGATTGAAAGCGGTCGGAAGATGGCCCGTGGAAGATATCGAAAGCAATATCGAAAGGATCACTATCCCGATTATGTCATCGACTATCGCGGCGTTTATAATCGTCATCCCGAACCTGGTCTGGACACCGTCTATCTGTATCAGGGTTGCGATCGATAACGCCACGGCGGTTATTGAAAGGGCCCCGCCGAAATACAGTGCGATGATGGGGTCGCCGAGATATGCATAGGCGCCGAGGAAACCCAATGTGAACGGGAAGATCACCCCGAGGGCAGCCGTCAGGATGCCTGTCCTGAACGAGGTCAGGAAATCCCTGATCCTGGTCTCCATTCCGGAGGCGAACATCAGCATCACGATGGCGAATTCGGTCAGGAACGACATCGTTTCCTCGACCTTCTCGGGGCGGAGATTTTCAACCACTCCTTCGAATGTCGAGGTGGCGAATGTCCAGTCCAGACCCTGAAGGAATAGTATGAAAATTGGCCCGAACACCAGGCCTCCGAATATGTTGCCGACGATGGTCGGCATCTTCATCCTCTCTGCCACCTTGCCGAAGAATAGGGCCGCTATCAGCAGGAGAAGCAGATAGAGGAAATCGAACATAGGGAAGGTGCCATAAAGAACTCCTGTATATAATTATCGATTACGACCATGAATGGTCTCACATCTCCTCGATCCATCCTCGCTTCACGAAACGCCTGCTCACGAACTTCAACATTATCGGGGTCGCGACAGCCATTGTCGCGGCGAACAGGACCACTGCGGAATAGAGGTCCCTCTCGATGATGCCGGCCTGAAGTGCGACAGAAGCCAGGACCAGCTCCACCGCGGCTTTCCCGTTCATGCCGACCCCGACGAGAAAGGATTCCGCCCATGTAAGACCGCTGATGCGGGCCCCAAGCCCTGCCCCGATCAATTTTCCGGAAAACCCCAATACGATCAGAAGCGGTACGAGCAGTGAGAAACCCAATCCCCTGAATGTAACCGAGAATCCGACCCATGCGAAGAACACCGGTGCGAAGAAACCAAATGACCATCTTGCAAGGGATTGCTGGGTCCGCCTGTTGAGCGAATCCCTTATGGCCATTCCCCCCAGGAAGGCCCCTATCATGAGATGGAGCCCCATCACGTGGGCTATAACCGAGAACAATCCCGCCATGAGTATGCTGATGCCCACCCTCTCGGTGATCCTGAGGTCCTTCAACCTCCCGTAGACCCACCTGAGCAAACGCGGAACGATGAACAGGGCGGCACCGACAAAGAAAATTGAGAGCATGACCGTCCAGCCAATTGACACGAAACCGGGAAGTTGTCCCGTGGAGGAGAACGAGAGCAGTATGGAGAGAATGATTATCCCGATGATATCGTCCACTATGGCGGCATTGATTATCGTCATCCCGAACCTTGTCTGGATGGCGTCCATCTGGATGAGGGTCGCGATCGATAGTGCCACGGCCGTGATGGACAGGGCCGCTCCAACGTAAAAAGCCTCTATAGTGGTGAGTCCGGGATAGAAGTACGCCCCGAGGAAACCCAATGCGAAGGGGAAGATAATCCCCAGGGCCGCAGTGAGAATACCGGTCCTGAAAGAAGAGACGAAATCCTTTATCCTGGTCTCGAGTCCCGAGGAGAACATCAACATGATGACCGCAAAATCCATCAGGAGGAATACCTCCTTCTGTGCCGTTTCCGGGTCCAGGACCTCAACAAGCTCGCTAAGGACCCCCCCTGCCCCCCAACCCACTAGGGTTCTGAGGACACCGATCAGTATGGGTCCGACGATGAGGCCGCCGATAATATTGCCCACGATGGTGGGATGCCCCCATTTCTCCGCCAGCTTCCCGAAGAAAAGGGCAAAAATGAGGAGGAGCAGAAGGTAGATCACGGCCTCCATGAGAGAGGTATAACGCCCTCAAAATATCTAAGGTTAGAGCCTTTCGGGGAATGTGACATCATATCTCCACCCCTCCCGTTTCCCTCGGAGCTGTCCCGTGGAACGCCGAACCCGGCATCGGTGTTTCCGGGCCCATGCCGCCCGCGACCTCATCTTTCCTCTCATCGCCGTTAGCGGGGTAGACGTGGTTCTCCCTTCCGCTGCTGCGTTTCTCAACGAGAGAGAGATCCTCGAGGGCATTGATATGGTAGCTGACTATCATCCTGCCCATGCCGAGCTTCCTTCCGATATCTGACTGGGAGAGACCCGGGATCCTCCTGATGACATCCAGCACCTCCTTCTGCTTTCCAACGACGATCGGCCCTTTCCTGTACATCCCGTCGAGGTAGAAACGCCTGTAGGAGCGGTCCTGCTTTGAGAATAGGAGCTCCTGCTGCTCCAGCATGTTGATGTGGTGCGTGAGCACCCCGTGCGCAAGCCCCAGGTCCTTCTTTATCTGTGAATAGTAAGCACCGGGATTCTCCCTGAGGTAATCGACTATCTCCTGGCGAGTCCGGTGGTCGAGTAGCCTGTCCTTCTTGATCTTCGAATATATGGCAGCAACGATCGCTATAATAATGAAGGAAACGACCACAAAGAAGAGGCATCCCATGAATGGAAAGAGGGCAGCTCCCTCGTCGTCCTCGCCCTCCACTGACGAATCATCATCTACATCATCATCATCATCCGGGGTGACGGGAGGGTCGTTTGGGTCCAGTGGATCCGAATCGATCTGGAACTCCCGAAGATTAGGGAGCCCGTCACTATCGCTATCTATGGACGCATCGGAGGGGTCCAGAGGGTTCAGCCCGTATCTCTCTTCCCATCCGTCATGCATTCCGTCCGAGTCCGAATCCTCGAGTAGGGGATCGGTCCCTGCCCGGAACTCCTCGACATTGATGAGTTCGTCCCCGTCGGGGTCCTCCCCGGCATCCGCGGGGTCCGTGGAGTTGAAACCGTTATCCTGCTCCCATTCATCGGGCATCCCGTCATTGTCGCTGTCGGTGGGCTCCTGACCCGATGCTGGTACGGAAAAAACTGAAAGGGCAGAGAGGAGGCATATCAGAGCAAGCATCAGGACTGAAAGGCCCATGCGGATGCTTTTTCTGGCCCCCTCCCGTTTCATTTCTTTCTCTCCTCTTTTCCGGATGGCCTCCCGGGGATATAATCTCAATGGTCTTTCTCCTCATCGTCCTCGAACTCGAGCGGGTCGGCGCTGTCTCTGGAACCCTCCTTGATGATGTGCTCGAAATCCCTGGCCTTCCTGGTGACCTTCTCTTCGGCTTCACTCCAGGCATTTTCATCCGCCTTCTTTATGGCCTTGTGCGAGGAGTATGCTGCCGCGATTATCAGTATCACGATGGCCCCGACTATCAGGATCAGGAACAGAACAGCACCCACAGCGAGGCTCGAGTCACCATCATCCTCTCCGAACCCGAAGGTGGAGTCATCTTCCGTGTCATCATCCACATCATCGTCAGCAGGTGTCCTCGTTGGGTCCCTGTTCAGCCTGTATTCCATTATGTTCGTAACCCCGTCACCGTCCCTGTCGAGTAAGGCATCCTCGGGGTCCCCGGGGTTGAGCCCGTAGTACCTCTCCCATTCGTCAGGCATCCCGTCGTAATCGGAGTCATCGTTGGTCCCCCTGACCTCTACGTTGTGGTATTCACCTCCCCCCTGGCCCTGTGTCGAGACCTGGGCCTTCCCCTTGAGGACGAGCCTGCTGTCCTCGAATACCAGGATCTCCACAGAATGCAGGGTGGCCGCCTTTAGATCGATCTGTACCTGTTTCATCCCTGTCTCGTTGACCCTGAGATCGCCGAGCTCGATCTCCTGCATGTCCGTGGCTATGTTGGATTCGTCCACCACAGGCCATACGTGTGCCCTTACATCTCTCGCGTCCTTCGTGCCGTCATTGGTGAGATAGATCGTGATCTCGACCGTTATCCCTTCCGTCTCGAAACTGCGGAAGAACACCTCCTCGATGAAGAGATGGGGCATGCTGATCTCAGGGGGTGGCAGCCTCTCCCTTCCTCCCCTGTCCCCGTCATCGGCCAGGGCTACCGATACGATGGTAATGCAGATCAAAGATATTGCGGCCAGGAGTGCGTATACGGCTCCAGCGGGAACAACGAACCTCTGTCCTTTTCTGGTTGTACTCTTCTTCATGTTCTCACACCTGTTTCCGGCCAAATACCGGTCATGAGTGCAGAAAACATGGAGCGGAGTATTTAATCAAAGATTGGAATGGATCTTTTACAAAGGGGCCCGGGATACGAGTGTAGGCTCCCCGGACCCCCTTTTTCCCTGCACAGTATCATCTTCCGGGTATCCGCCCCTTCCTTCCGCAGCGGGGGCACTTGAACTTCGAGCCCTTGAACTCATCGGGGATCTCTATCTCCTCGCCGCATCTGCAATGGACGACGATTACCTCTTCCTCGTCCTCCTCGAGCTCCTCCCATTCATCCTCATCTTCGAGCTCTTCCCACTCCTCCTCCTCCAGTTCCTCCCACTCCTCCTCTTCCTCCTCCCAGTCGTCCACTTCTTCCCGGTCCACCTGCTCCTTCACGGCAGGTGCTCTCCTTGCCTTTGAGGGTTTCTTCCCGGGCATCACCCCTGCCGGAAGGTCCACGTCCACTACGATGTCGAGGTCGACCTTTCTCTTCATTGGTTGAGCGGCCGGTCTCTTTCTGCGGGTTTTTCCCTCGGCCCCACCGAAGAAACTGTCCCTGATATCGGAGAGGTCCTCCTCATCGATCCCGACCGGTCCAAGGTCCAGATCGGGAAGCTCCGAATCGGCTGTGAACATGGGAACCTCCTCCGCAGGTTCACCGGACTTTGCCGTCTCCCAGCCGGGCGGGGAATAGATGCCCCCTTCCCTCTCCTCGCTTCCGGTGATCGGCTCCCTGTCACTCGGCTCCGCCGCTGGCAGAGGCGCGGGGGCTTCAGGCATCTTCATACTTGGCAGGGGCTCTTTGCTCCTCTTGTCGCTTCTGAGAATGAAGAAAAGGAATATCAAGAGGACCAGGATCACCAGGAAAATGGCGATGACCGCGATGGCCCATCCGGGAAGGAATAGACCATTCGATACAATATCATCATCATCCGAGCTTAGCTCGCTGTTCCTGACCCGGTATCCCACCGGTGTCATGTAGCTATCCGTGATGCCGCTTGCGTCCATTACCGTTATCCGGACATCGTAACCGAGGGAATCCGGGAACATCGGGCTTCCGTCGGTCTTCCTGATGGTTGTGTCCCAGAGGACCGAATATGATATGTTCTTCCACGGCTCGAATCCGGTATTTCCCCCTATCTGGACATTCTCGAGCTCGATCCAGACACCGAGGGCGTTCACTTCTACCTTTATCCTGTCGAGGGATATGGGCTCATCATCCGATATGTTCATTTTCAGGGTCACCTGCCCGGAGACAGGGATATTGGTAGGGGGGAGGTCGGGATGGATCCTCGGAGGATACGGATTCTTCACCATGATGTCGTTGACCTGGTCCGCCGCTGTGAGATTGTCGATATCGGTCACTTCTACCCTGATATCGTAGATGCCGTTCTGGACCTTCCCGGTGTCCCACATGACCCTGCAGGTCCTGCCGGTCAGAACACCCCTCCCCATGCTGTTCCATAAACCCAGACCCTCGGGCCTGTAGAGGAACTTCACGTCCTTTTCCAGAATGTTCATGTCCCTGTCCTCTATGACGGCGATGATCTCTCTTACGGAAGAGACCGTGTCTCCCACCGAGATGCCGGATATCTCGATCAGGGGCGTGTAGAGATTGTGGACCAGTATGGAGCGGTTGAGCTCCGCCTCCACCCGGAAATAGGTGGAATCGGTCACCCTCGCCATGAGATCGTAGTGTCCGTTTTCAACATCCGTCGTGTTCCATACATGGGAGTACATGCCACCAGAACCCCGGGTCATGTTCGCGAGAAGGTCCCAGGCCTCCACATCGGGTTTCTTCAAGAACAACTGAACGGGTTCGACTATATCGTTGTCCAGGTCCTCTGTCAGGACCGTGACGTTCACGGTCCCGGACAAGGTGGTATTGGAAAGGGGAGAGATGATCTCGATCTCGGGCGGGTAATAATTGTTTATCACGGCCGGGCGGATGTTCCTGTGCTCCCTTCCAAGCCCGTAGACCGTTGTGGCATTGACCATGAACCAGATTGGGCCGTCGGGATACTTCTCGGTGTCGAGATCCACGATGTAATCCACCGTTGATCCCTCCTCCGGAGATGATCTGTTGGCAAACTCTGTCCATGTGGAGTTATCCCTGGAGTAGAAGAACCGGACAGGGGGGTCGAGCTCCTCGGATGACGGGACGACCACCTTGGCCGTTACCTGCTCCGACCTTCTCATCTCGGTCCCGTCCGCTGGGTATATCAGGGTCACCACCGGAGGGGCATGGTTGAGCACCGTCACCCTGTCGGTGAATTTCACGGTCTCGAGACCGAAACCATCGGTAACGGAAACCTTGAGAAAATAATTCCCGTTGGGATAAAGGGTGGTGTTCCAGTATTTTATGGCACTGTCGCCTTCGGTCCTGTCGGGCATCCCGCCACCGATGGGATTCCAGGACCGGTTGTCCCCCGACCTGTAGAATCTCACATCCTCCGGGCCCGCATCGGAATCTATGTCGAAAACCCTGCCGATTATATCGATGTGACCCGAGATCGTATCATGCCTCCTCGGGTTATCTATCCATAGCCTGGGAGGAGACGGAGATCGGTCCATGAGGGTGGTTCTGAGCTGGTCGCCCCATGTCCAAGAGATCAAAAGAAGCTCCGGGTATCCGTTCAGATCGTTGTCACCCGCGGAAATTACCCTCCACCCGTAGTATTTGAAACCATCAGGGGCGTCGTTCACTTCCCGGGCAGAACCGGTCTCGATGGTGTCGCCCGAAAGCGGGAGATCGAACAGGTAGACCCTTCCCTGGGCGGTTGTTCCAACCATCTCTCCGGGAGAGGAGATGATAAGAGAATTCGACGGCGTGAAAGGCGAGGGCCCCATATGCGTGATGGAGGCGCCGAGACCGGCAGCTGCCACCCCCTCAATGGTGATGTTGCACATGCCCTGGTTGATGCCGGCAAGGCCCCACCAGTACGGGAGACCTCCCTTGAACACCCTCACCGTTCCCTGGGTGGGGGAGCCGATCAGGAGGTCCTTCATTCCGTCATCATCCACATCGGCGGAGAGCAGGCCGGAGCCAAGACCGCCGGACCCGGTTATCACCCTGATATCATGGTTGAGGGTCCTGAGAGTAAGTGTTATGTTGTCTATGCCGAACCCACCGAATTCGACTGCCGCCGTCCATCTTGATATCTTTCCTCCGATATCGAGGTAGTACTCTCCCGGTCCGTTGATGAGGGGCAGTATGTCCTGGCTGAACTGTCCGCGTCCGAAGAGGTCGGGACCGTTATTGGTCGTCATGCCAAGCCGGGTGTATATCTCGGGTGTGAGATCGAACGGAACGCCCCTGTCGGCGGACCCGCCGAGATAGTGTTCCGTCCCGGTGGAATCCGTCAGCCTCCCCTTGATCCAGAGCCTCTCGCTGGCCTCGAAACCCCAATCCTCGTATTCCCAATCCATGTGCAGGACCGCTGAGCTTATGCCCGTTATATTCTCGCTCGAGAGCTGAAAGGATACGCCGTATGCGCCTGACATCTCGCCTCCGCTGGTTCTTACGCCCCCTACCTCCATGAACAGCTGGTTCTCGACGGAAAAAGACCTGTCAGCGCCTCTGGCGTTCCCGGTGGGTTGATTGTACCTGACGGTTGCGATGCCTGTTCCGGTATCGTATACGTGGGCCGGTGATGTGTCCCAGCCGTCATTACCGGCTCCCCAGCCGAAGGTGTTGCCCGTTTGCTCGAGGGACCCCTGGAAATCCACCGCACCTGTCGCGTTCGAGCCGGGAAGGTGGAAAAGCTCGTAGGAAACGTCGAGCTGGATGATCCTGACCTCACCGCTGTCGGGGGAGGAATAAACGAAACCGTCAACGCCTTTGCCGTAGAGATCGACGAACCCCGTTCTTGTGCTGTTCGTGACGCTCAGGGGCGGGAGTTCGATCTGGTAGCCGAAATCGGGCACGACGCCTCCCGAGAAGATCTCGGCCTTGGGAGGCTCCGTCTCGCCCCTGGTGGAGAGCACCACGAGATCCTTGAGATCGTCGCCGGTGATCTCGCCCACTGCAAGATGAGAGCCGAAGAAATGTGTTCCGTCTCCGGAGATCTCGAAGATCGCAGTACCGAGGGCAAGGACCGCCCCCTTTCCCGCCCCGTTAACCGTGGACGATTCGAAAATTATGACCTTCCCGGTTCCGTTATCCGCACCCGGGCACCCCACCGCCAGGTCGTCCCAGCCGTCACCGCCGTAATCCCAGGCGGCAACGGACTGTCCCAGAAGGAAGTTCTCTTCCCCGGTAACGATCACATCGGCGTTCGGCGGATCGATGGCGGGGTAGCCGTCCACGCTGCCCCAGAATATGAAGAGGGAACCCGAATCCGGACCGTTCGAGGAATTGGCGGGCATGGTCAGGACCAGGTCCTCGAACCCGTCCTGGTCGAAGTCTCCCAACGAAAATACATCTCCCACCCGGCCTGCAGGTGAATGAGCTGATATCAGATCCGTCAAAGGCTTCAGACCCGTCCCGGTCTCAAATGCAGGATCGAGCAGTATGATAAGCAGGAACCCGACGAGCAGTACCGGAACAGTCTGGTGCATCTCTTTATTATCCATGTCAGGGAACACCCCCATAGCGCTATACGAAGGAACGGCAGGGAAGCCTTGGACGAAGGCTCCTGCTTATTGTACTGAATCCGTATATAGATATTGTCGTTTCGGAAGTCCATACTGGTGTCCCTTCAGGAATATTCCTTGAGGAACCCTTCAACAACGTCGAGACCGCCCTGGCCCTGCACGAAACCGTCGTAGGGCTCCCTCGGTGTGATCTCCCTGGAGATCGGGGTCTTCATCATCTTCTTCACACCCTCCGGGTCCTTGGTCTGACCCATGACCCATCCGAGCTTGCAGTACGCAACCTCCGGCAGCATGTTGTCAAGGGGCACAACACCCCTTGCCATCAGGTCCCTCCCGGTGTCGTAAACGAACATCTGGGTGAAACCGTACAGGGTCTGAACGGTCATGAACATGTGAATACCCTCCTCGTGTGCCCTCTGGATCGGATCGTAGAGGGGTTTGTTCACGTGGCCAAGCCCGGTCCCCGCTATGATGATACCCTTGTAGCCTTTGTCGATCATGCCCTCGAGTATGTCGGGGTCCATATTGGGATAGTAATAGAGGATGGTGACCCTCTCCTCGAAATCGGGGTATATCCGGATGTCCGTGTCTTCCCTCCTCTTCCTGTAGTCATCCCTGAAATAGGTGAAGTTCCCGTCCCTGACCATTCCGATGGGCAGGTCGCCCAGGGTCTTGAAGGTGTTCCTGTAGGAAGAGTGCATCTTCCTGACCCTTGTTCCGGGGTGTATGTATATGAAATCATCAGAGGTGGTTCCGAACATGGTGACCACCGATTCGGCGACATCCGAATAGGCCGCGGTTGTCACCGAGCCTATCAGTGTCCTTGCCGCATCGGATGACGGCCTGTCGGAAGATCTCTGGCTTCCGACGCAGACGATGGGGACCGGACTGTTCTGGACCATGAAGTTCATGGTCGCTGCTGTGTAATGCATCGTATCGGTCCCGTGACCGATAACTATGCCCCTGACCCCTCCTTCGACCTCCTTCTTTATGTTCTCGGCAAGGACCTTCCACTGATGAGGGCCCATGTTCTCCGAGAACACTCCGAAGAGCTTTCGGGTGGTGATGTTCGCGAGATCGGCAAGCTCCGGGACCGCGCCGAAGAGCTCACCCGGCGTGAATGCGGGGATCACCGCGCCGGTCCTGTAATCCAGCCTTGAAGCTATTGTACCGCCCGTTCCGAGTATCGTTACGTTTGGCTTGTCCTCGTCGTAAGGGAAGGCTTTCTCGGGTATCTTGTAATTGGCCTTTTTCTGGCCCTTCTGCTCGATGGACCGGACATTATCGTACCTGATCCCGATATTGTAACCCGTTATCATCTTGAGGACCAGATGGGAATCGTCCCCTGCCGACCTCGGCAGGAGGATCCCCTCCACCTTTCCCTCGGAGGTGTCCACCAAAATGCGGTCCCAGACCGCAATGTTCTCCCTCTTGAGCACCTCGAGGGCGGGGCCCCTGTAACCCTGATATATGTCATCGGTCAATCGAACACCAGTCCGGGGAAAGGGACACCTGTAAATAACGGTTTCTTCGGGCGAGGGATGGTGGTTCAAAAGAAAGCACCGATGGAAAGCAGAACGATGATCAGTGACCCCGTCCCGACAACGTCCATGCATGCCGTAAGTACCGGTATCACAACGTTATCCGGGTCCAGACCCAACTTGAAGGACAGAAGGGCGATATAGTAAGCTATGGTGGAGGTTATGATCGTTATCGCCGTGGCTCCAAGCAGGAGGGTCATAACTAGCTGAAGGAACGTCGGGATCCCGGCACCCGTTAGCAGACCGAGCAGGACACCCCCCGCCCCGAGCACCGAGAACACGATCAGGGATATCAGCCAGAGGGAAACGGAGGATGAAAGGGCAAGATCGTTGGGCTTGACGGACATCCTGTACTGCCCCAGATAGGCGGCAGATGTCACCCTGGATCCCAGCACCGACCCCATGGACCCTCCCTGGCCGTTGAATGCCGGAACCATGATCAGGAAAACGGTCCCCTTGAGAAGCGTATCGAAACTGGCCCCGAGGACAAGACCCGAAAGTGTGGAGATCATCACCGCAAACATTGCAACGGGTACCGCCTCCCTCAGGATCTCCCTTGCCTCTCCCCTTCCCCTGAAAGCAATGTATCCGGACAGGACTATTATGCCGGTGATCGCGGCGGTGGATATAAGGGTGACAATTATGGAGGAGAGGGCCAGTGCGAGAAATGCCCCGAAAAAAAGGGCGGGGATCGTCAAAATATCCCCGGCCGAGGCAACGATCGGTGCAGAGACATTGTCCGGGTCCCATCCCCTCTTGAAAGCAAGGAATGTGATGCCGAAGGTTATCATGAACATCAGGACGCCGGATATGAGGGCCGTGGCAATGGAGATGAATATCAGAACGTGGGCGTCCGCCACCTCCAGACCGAACATCGAGCCGACAAACTCCGTGATAACGGGTATGAGCAGGGATAGGAAAAGTAGTTGCACGGCGGCTGCAAAGAGCTGGGTCCTGAGTTCCGGATTGCTCTTGAACCTGGGCTCGATGGTGCCAAGGTGGAGTTTGGAGCCGAGCCTCGCTGCCAGGGCGCCGAAAATGTTCCCCCTGAGACCCACGGTGGCAGGAAGGATTATCAGTAGTCCCGGAACCTTTTCGAGGACATGCTCCCATCTTCCGAGAAAAAAACCAGGAAAAAGATCTATCAGGGCGCAGAAGAGAAGGACAAAGAAGGCCTGCCTGATGAGGGTTCTATCGGGCTTGAGACCGTCCGGGAGCTTCCCGAGGAGTCTGACCGCAAGCGCCCTGGCTGGAATTGCGGTAAATGACCTGCTTGCGGCCAATCCTATTATAGCCAAGGCTCTTTCCTCCTGACAGCTCACGTTGGTGCGGTTCTTCCTCGTTCATGTCGGATCTACCTCGTCAGTACGGATCACCATTCTGACCTACCGGGAACAATGGAACGATTATAAATGGATTGTCTTTCATCTCATCCGAAGAGGTGTTTGTATTATTTGCAAGTAGTTAACAACCGGTTGAGATATGTTTTTATAGAAGCGTGACAATCAGGAAATATATTTATAGAAGTGTGCACTACAGCACACCCCACAGTATGGAATTAAAGGAGGCATAAGATGTACGCCGGTGGAACACCAATATTTATCCTGAAGGAAGGTACCGATAGAAAGAGCGGAAAGGGAGCACAGATAAACAACATCGCAGCTGCAAAGGCTATTGCGGATGCGGTGAGGACGACCCTTGGACCCAAGGGAATGGACAAGATGCTGGTCGACTCCATGGGAGATGTGGTCATAACCAATGATGGAGTGACCATTCTCAAGGAGGTCGACGTGGAGCATCCGGCCGCCAAGATGGTGATCGAAGTGGCAAAGACCCAGGATGAGCAGTGCGGGGACGGGACCACAACGGCCGTCATATTCGCGGGAGAGCTTCTGAAGCTTGCCGAAGCGCTCATCGAGAAGAACATCCATCCGACCCTCATAACAGAGGGATACAGGCTGGCTGCCGAGAAGGCCGTTGAAGTGCTCGGCAGGACCGCAATGAACCTGGAGGACGATGCCGAGGCACTTCTGAAGATAGCAAAGACCTCCATGACCGGAAAGTCTGCAGGGGACAAGAAGGAGCTCCTCGCCGACATCGTCGTGAAGGCGGTCCAGTCGATAGTGGAGGAGAGGGATGGAAAGAAGAGGGCCGATATCGACAACATCAAGGTCGAGAAGAAGCAGGGCGGCTCCATCAACGATACGGAGCTCATCGAGGGCATCATCGTGGACAAGGAAAGGGTACACGAGGGTATGCCCACATTCATCGAGAACCCCAGCATCGCCCTGATAAACGCTGCCTTCGAGGTCAAGAAGACGGAAGTGGACGCAAAGATACAGATCACCGATCCCAACCAGTTCCAGGCCTTCCTTGCCAACGAGGAGAACTACCTGAAGAAGATGGCCGTGAAGGTCGAGGAGTCAGGAGCAAACGTTGTCTTCTGCCAGAAAGGCATCGACGACCTTGCCCAGCACTTCCTCGCCAAGAAGGGCATTTTCGCTGTCAGGAGGGTCAAGAAATCGGACATGGAGAAGCTCGCAAAGGCCACCGGTGCAAAGATCGTCTCGAACATAGACGACCTCTCGGCATCGGACCTCGGGAAGGCCGGGGCCGTTGAGGAGAAAAAGATCGGAGGGGACGAGATGACCTTCGTAACCGGATGCAAGAACGCCAAGGCGGTATCCATCCTGATCAGGGGAGCATCCGAGCATGTCATCGATGAGATCGAGAGGGGAGTGCACGATGCGCTCTCCACCGTTGCTGTTGCAATCGAGGACGGCAAGATGACCGCAGGCGGCGGTGCCGCCGCAGTGGAGATCGCAAGGGAGCTTCGCACCTTCGCCATAAAGACCGGAGGGAGGGAGCAGTTCGCCATCGAGGCGTTCGCAACCGCTCTCGAGGTCGTACCAAGGACCCTGGCGGAGAATGCGGGCCTCGATCCTATCAACACCATCATCGAGATCAACAAGGCACACTCGGATGGAAAACAGTTCCATGGAGTGAATGTCTACTCCGGCCAGATCGAGGACATGAGGGCGCTCAACGTCCTCGAGCCCCTCAGGGTCGGAACACAGGCCATCCAGGCCGCCACCGAGACCGCTAACATGATCCTCAGGATCGACGATGTCATCGCCTCCAAGTCCGGCGGTGGCGGCGGAGCACCCGGCGGAATGCCTCCCGGCGGAATGGGCGGAATGGGCGGAATGGGCGACATGGATTATTGATCCCTGCCACCAAGGATCGGAATTCCGGGGGTCCTTCGTGGCCCCCCTTTTTTTTTCAATATGCCGTTGTAGCAGCTTTGTACAACAGGCGCGGGTTATTCGGGAGCCGAATGAAGTGAAGATAGCACATGGCCCGAAAAGATCACAAATGAAACTTTTTATTATGACCCCCGTATTCCCCTGAACGAGGTGTTAAACTTGTACGATCCGAGACTGAGAAAGCTTGCAGATGTTCTCATCGATCACTCGACCAGGCTCCAGGAGGGAGAAACGATCTACATCGAGACCTTTGACATCCCCACAGAGATGCTGGAGGTCCTCGTTCAGAAGGTCTACGAGGTGGGAGGCATCCCGCTGGTCTCCCAGAAGTTCGCAAAAGTGCTGAGAAAGCTCTACATGGACACCAATGACGAGACCATGAAGATCATCGGCGAGATAGAGATGGAGAAGATGAAGAGAGCGGACTGCTACATCGGACTCAGGGGCTCCCACAACATAACCGAGACATCGGACGTCCCGGCGGAGAAGATGGAGCTTTACAAGAAGCACTGGTGGGGCCCGGTCCATATCAGCTGGAGGGTACCCCACACCCGGTGGGTGGTTCTCAGGTGGCCCACATCCTCCATGGCACAGCAGGCGCAGATGTCATCGGAGGCCTTCGAGGAGTTCTACTTCAACACCTGCACCATGGACTACACTAAGATGTCGAAGGCGATGGACCCCCTCAAGGAGCTCATGGAGAGGACCGACAAGGTGAGGATCGTAGCTCCGGGTACAGACCTTACCTTCTCCATCAAGGATATATCCGTGGTGAAGTGCGACGGGGAGCTCAATATCCCCGACGGCGAGGTCTTCACGGCCCCCGTGAAGGATTCGGTGAACGGGACCCTTGCCTACAACACGCAGACCCTCTACGACGGCAAGGTGTTCTCGGAAGTGAAGCTCAAATTCAAGGACGGAAAGATCGTGGAGGCCACGGCCAACAATACGGAGGCACTAAACAAGATCCTTGATACCGATGAGGGAGCGAGGTACGTCGGCGAGTTCGCCATCGGTGTGAACCCGTTCGTAACAAAGCCGATGCTCGACACCCTCTTCGACGAGAAGATATCGGGGTCCATACACTTCACACCGGGGAACTCCTATGACGAGGCGCCAAACGGGAACAAGTCCAAGGTCCATTGGGACATGGTCCTGATACAGACCCCGGAGTGGGGAGGCGGCGAACTCTACTTCGACGATATTCTCATCAGAAAGGACGGGTTGTTCGTCATCGACGAGCTCAAAGGATTGAACCCCTGGAACCTGATGTAGGGAAAGTTGGAATATTTCGAAAGGCTTTACGGGGTCGATGAGGGTTTGCTGCCTTTTCAGCGGCGGAAAGGATTCCTCTTTCTCGCTGCACCGGATGCTTCTATCGGGTTTCGAGGTCCCGGTACTTCTCACGCTGCGGTCGCCAGACCCAGACTCGTGGCTATACCAGACACCCGGGATGGAGGCTTCTCACCTGTTCCAGGGACTCACCGGTATCGATACAAGGGTTGTCGATACCCCCGGTGAAAAGGACCTCGAGGGTGTTTTTCTTACAACCGTGCTCGAAGACCTCAAGGAGGAGTTCGAACTGGATGCCATCTGCTCCGGAGCACTGCTCTCGGATTATCAGCGGATGATATTCTCACGTTCCGCCCGCGAAGCGGGACTCATCTCCTACACCCCTCTCTGGAGAAAGGACGGGAGGAGGTACATGGAGAACCTTGTGGAACACGGGTTCAGTTTCATCCTGCTCTCCTATGCATCGGAGGGATTCTCCCCTTCCGACCTCGGAAGGGTTGTGGTAAAAGAAGAGCTTTCCAGGTTCTTCTCCATCTCAGAGAGATGGGGGACCCATCCGGCTTTCGAGGGAGGGGAAGCGGAGACGCTCGTTCTTGAAGCCCCGCTCTACGAGAAGAAGCTGAAGGTCACAGGGGAGGTGAAGGAGCAGGGCCATTGCAGGGCTAGATTTGTACTCAAGGAGGTGAAACTGTCATGAGCGAACCCCTGGTTCTCAAGAACGCAAGGTTCGTCCTCACCATGGACGGGGCCCGGATCCTTCAAAACGCTGATATCAGGATCGAGAACGGTGTGATAGATGAGGTGGGGAAGGTCACTGTCCAGAGGGGTGATGAGGTCAGAGACTGCTCCAGGTCGATCGTGATGCCCGGTCTCGTTAACTCCCACACCCATGCATCCATGGTGATCCTGAGGGGCCTGAACGACGATTCCCCCCTGGACGAATGGCTCCGTTCCATGTGGGATATAGAGGGAAAGCTCTCACCGGAACAGGAGAAGCTGGGGGCGGAGATGGGCTTTCTGGAGATGATACGGACCGGAACTACCGCATGCCTCGACATGTACGGCGCCTTCGAGGCTGCGGAAGCGGCCGGAAGGGTCGGATTGAGATTGGCGAACGGGCCGCCATTGATCTCCATATTCGGTAGCACGGATGACAGGATCTCGCAGGCGCAAAGATACATCGAGGAGTTCAGGGATAATGACAGGATCACACCGGTGGTCAATCTACATTCCATCTACACCAATGACGAGGATGCCGTGAGATCGGCCGCTGAACTGTCCAGGAAGGAAGACGTTCTTCTGAACGTTCACTGCTCAGAGACAGGGAAGGAGGTGTTCGGGAACAAAAAGGAAAGGGGAAGGCTTGCCGTCGAGGAGCTGGATCATTGCGGGGCCCTCTGGAGGAGGTCGGTGCTTGTTCACCTGGGCTGGGCCTCCTCCTGGGAGTTCTCGAGGATCAGGGAAAAGGGCGCAATGACAGTGCACTGCCCGGGTTCCAATCAGAAGCTCGGGACCGGCGGTTTCTTCCCTTACAGGGATTTGAAAAAAATGGGCATCACCGTGGGTCTCGGGACCGACGGTGCGGCCTCCAACAACTCTCTTGACATGTTCAGGGAGATGAAGGCCATGGCCCTCCTGCAGAAGGGGCAGTACTGGGACCCGACGGCGGCCTCCGCGTTCGATGCTCTTCAATGTGCCATAACGGGAGGGAACACCATACTCGGCCTGAATGGGGGCAGGATCGAAAAAGGGTCAAATGCCGACATCTGTGTCGTGAAAGCATCCCCGGGAATGGGGCCCCTCAGGGCGGAGAACCTTGCTTCCGCCCTGGTCTATTCCACGGTCGGTGAGAATGTGGAGATGACAACGGTTTCAGGTGAGATCGTACTCGAAGGGGGGGCCCTTGGGGACGGATCGGACCTTGGTGAGAGATACGACGAGCTTTCCGACAGGATCAACAGGGAGCTTTTCTACTGAGCGCTCATCAGCCCGGAGTATTTCAGGGACCTCGTCACATGATGGTTGGCACCTGTTATCTCGAAATCCTTACACTTCAGCGAGAGCCTCTTCGAGATGTGGGCGATGCTCTTTGCCCCGTTGGAGGGAAGGCTCTCAAGTCCCGATAGATCGAGTGTCACCCTTCCTCCCATGTCCTGGGAGTTGAGAACGAGGGATTCGAGATGAAGTATCGAATCATCATCAATGCTCCCGGACAGATACCATCTGACACCGTCGTCGGATGCCGCCTTCCTGATGTCCATGAGAGATATTTGGATCGAGAAGTATATACCCGTTTCTCCTCACCGGGGGGCTCAAGTCCCAAAAGTATAAGTAAAATATATTTTATCAAATTCCGGAGTCGTTCAATTGGCTGGAAGCGGCAGAGGAAGAAGCCAGGGCAGGGGTCCTTCAAGGCGGTACCCGTCATCGATGAACAAGACCAAACCCATGCTCAACCTTGGAAGGCTTGATTATTTCAAATGGGACCTGAACGAGATAATGGACCGTTCGGGAATGGACCCCGAAAAGATCAACTCCTTCAAGGCGAACCTGGAGGCCAGGGCAAGGCAGAGGTCCATCCGGGAGGCAAAGGATTACATCCACGAGGTGGAGGCAAGGGGTGATCTCTCCAGGGATATAGGGGACCGACTCTGCAGGCTTCTGGACCGCTACACACGGGTCAGATAGGACTCCTTTTCAATTCCTAACGATTATATATCCTTTCAACCCATATGTTCGCAGGGATGAACAATGTCAAGACCAGTGAGGGTGCTTTCAATAGATGGCGGAGGCATAAGAGGCATCATACCTGCAATGGTCCTGAACGATATCGAGGAGATCACGGGGGAGAGGATATCAAGCCTCTTTGATCTTATAGGGGGGACCTCCACGGGTGCTATTATCGCTCTGGGTCTCGCCAAACCCGGAGAGGATGGCAAGCCCCGGTTCAGCGCAAATGACATCATGAGGCTCTACGATGAGCACGGGAGGAAGATCTTCCACAGGTCTATCTGGAGAAAGGTCGAATCCGCCTGGTCGCTGCTCGACGAGAAATATTCTCCGCGTGGGATCGAGGATGTCCTGGACGAGTACTTCGGCGAGACCGGATTGAGGGAGGCGCTGACGCCCCTGATAATACCCGCCTACGAGATAGAGAGCAGATCCCCCTGGTTCTTCAGAAGCGAGAGGGCAAAGGTGAGCCAGAGCTACGATTTTCCCATGAAAGTGGTGGCAAGGGCAGCGAGTGCGGCACCGACATACTTCGAGCCGCTCCGGATAAAGACACCCGATGCCATCGATTATCATGCCCTGATAGACGGAGGGGTCTTTGCCAACAACCCCGCCATGTGCACCTACGTCGAGGCGAGGACGCTTTTCCCCGACGATGAGGATATCCTCATGGTATCCCTGGGGACCGGAGAGCTGACGAGAAGGATCATGTACAAGGACGCCAGGGACTGGGGGCTTGCTCAGTGGGCCCATCCTCTTCTGAACGTCATGTTCGACGGTGAGAGCGATACCGTGGACTATCAGTTGAAGCAGCTCCTTCAACCTCCGGGAAGGGGGAAGAGGTATTTCCGGTTCCAGACAAGGCTCGATTCGGGCAACGACGACCTGGATGACGCATCGGAGCACAATCTTCACAATCTGAAGATAGAGACCAAGGAGATGATAGAGAAGCACGCAGAGGACCTGGAGCTTCTTTGCGACATGCTTGTCGATGGAATATGATATCATCGGATGAAATTCGTCTGATACCGAGAATGAAGGATGCATACCTTGCCTGTCATATCTCGATCAGTTCATAGGCGGATGTCCCGAGTCCCAATTTCTCCCCGTAGTTGAACTGTATCTTCGCATCGACATCGGGCCTCATTCCCAGGAACTTATCCTCACCCGGCTCGAAGCCTCCCTTGAGCTTCGTGTCCCTGAACCCGTACTGCTTGTTGACGAGGTCATAGCTTGCCCTGTCGATGGCAACGGGATCGGTTGAGGCGAGGATCCCTATGTCGGGAACGATGGGATGATCGCTCCAGGGGAAGCAGTCGCAATCAGGGGAGATCCTGGTCAGAAAATTGATGTATCCTATCCCCTTCTTCTTCGTGAGGGAGGTGCCGTAGGCGTATTCCGTCATCCTCTCAAGGAAGGGTGGGATCTCGGAAGCCCAGGACAGGCCGATGGCTTCCTGCGGGCAGACCGTTATGCACTCGCCGCATCCTATGCAGATATCCTTCTGTATGAAGACCTTCCCACCCTCGAGGACGTGGGCCCCCACGGGGCAGATCTCCATGCATGTCCCGCAGCCGATGCACTTGTTCTTTTCCACCTTCGGTCTGACGGAATGCTGGTCCATCTTTCCGTAGGCCGAGGCTCCCCCCATGGCGAGATTCTTGATGGCTCCCCCGAAACCCGCCATCTCGTGGCCCTTGAAGTGTGTCATGACGATCATGGAATCCGCCTGATGGATGTCCGATGCGATCCTCACCCTGTCGAAGTGTTTTGCGTTGATCTCCACCCATCTGACGTTCTTTCCCTTGAGACCGTCCGCAATTATAACGGGGGCCCTCACGACCGCGTAGTCGAAGCCGTGGGCGATCGCTGTCTCCATGTGATCGACCGAGTTGTGTCTCATTCCGCGGTAGAGTGTGTTGGTATCCGTTATGAAGGGTTTTCCTCCTTTCTCCCTGACCTTCTCCACTACTTCTCTGACGTAGATCGGATTTATGAAGGCGTCCCCTCCCATCTCCCCGAAATGTATCTTGATGGCGGTGAGGTCCTTTTCGGATATCAGGTCGCCCAGGCCTGCTGCGTCGAAGAGCCTTCCGACCTTGCTTGTCCTGTTATCCTTTTCCCTGGTTGCGCGGAGACCCGCGAAATATACCTTGCTCGACATATTGGTGCACCGTGGTGGTTGGAGTGCGTAATTGGTTGAAAAAACTACCTGTTGGTGTCGGTAACCGTGGATATCCATGAGAAATGATCTTGAAAATTGGTTGGGGCGGGGGTTGGACTCTGTCCCCCGCCCGTGTTATTACGGGGGCCGTTATGAGGGGCGGCCCCCGCACATCTCTCTCCTCTCACTTTCCCCGTCATGACCCTATCAGGGGTCGTCCACACCCGCCTCCCCGATGTCTGGAGGCGCGAGAGTGCGGACCGTGACATGAAGGCATCTTTCTGTCGGGTTCGGTGTGCTATCCGTCATCTCGTTCACCTCCTTTTTGGGGTATATTTTGATATGTATAATTGCATATAAGAGTATTTTAGAATTAAAATTCACTTTTATAATTATAAATTCAGAATGTGAATTTATGTACTCATGAACGGGTCCCTTTTATATAAATTCGTGACCGGTCCGAAATCGAAGGAAGGAGATCCTTGATAAGGTCCTGGGAGGCATGGATCTGATACGATCAAATGGAGGTAGGAAGAAAAGCACCATCTTCGAGAGAATGAATGTCGCTCAGGCCGTGATCATTGTTGTTGTGTTGATCAACTCCACCATCTGGGGATTGGTGATTCTCAATCACATCCTCAGGTCCGAAGCTGATGGAAGTCTCGAGGAAACCTCCCCCTACGTCAGCCCCTGGGCATCCTGGTCCGTGCCCAAGGCTGATTCCGACCAGATCATCATCGATGGCGATACCAGGAGATGGCCCGACGGTCTTTCCGATGTGGAAGAGTCCTATGTTTACGGTACCGATTGGAGGCAGCCGGACTCCGATCATGACGGTATGGAGGACGGATGGGAGGTGCATTATTCCATGATAAAAAGAACTCTTTTCGAAACCCTCACCCTGGACCCCAACGAGAAGGATGCGTTCAACAATCCCGATGGTGATGGCTTCGATGCCGATCACGACGGATACCTGAGCGAGGATGAGAGGTTGTTCAATCTCAGGGAATATACGGGCGGGGCCGAATATGATCCCGAGACGGGGTGTTTTGTCCCGGATGACCCGATATTCGGAGGGCTGGACGCCAAGGTCGATTGGAGGGAGATCGGGATGAGGGGAGGATTCCATCTGGATTTCGAAAAGGAAAAGGTCAGGTTCAATTCCACCGATCATTTCAGGACCCAATACTACCATTATCGGGATGGTTATGTGGAAGGGCACTGGGACAAGATCCGGTTTCCGGAGATCACCACCAACCCATCCGATCCGGATACAGACGGGGACGGAATGGATGATGGATGGGAGCTCCACTTCGCGAGGGAGCTCGAGGAGATATGGAGCGGTGAGCGGGAGATAATCGTCAGGGACCCGCGGATCGATGACGGATTGGTCCTCATCGAAGGCGGGGAATTGACAGGGTCATCCTACCCGGTTGAAAAGGATCCTTTCTGGAGCCTCGGTCATATCGATCCGCTGAACCCGGACGATGCGGATCTTGATATTGACCTTGCCGAAGGGATCAGAAAGGGAGAGAACGGTTACGAGACCGTGTGGGTTGTCTATCCCGACGGGATTTCGAACCTCGAGGAGTACGGGTTCGGAACATCCCCGCTCCTTCTGGATACGGACGGGGATTCATACGTGGACCCCGTAACGGGCGAGTGCTTTATTCTCGATGACAGGACCGAGGCCCTTCTTCTGTACATGGACCCCGAAACCCTCTGGAACATCGACTGCCCCGTATCCTTCCGCACCTTCGGAGTTTACCCATGGGACCCGGATAGCGATGAAGATTCCATGCCAGACGGCTGGGAGCTGATGATGGGATTGAATGCCGGAAACCATACGGATGCGCTAAAGGATTATGACCAGGACGGGCTGTGCAACCGGGACGAATACAGGTTCCGATCCCTTGAAGGCAGATATTTCACCACCCACCCAAAGGACCCGGACACGGACGGGGACGGGATGCCAGACGGATGGGAGGCAAGGAACGGGAGGTACATGTACGATGTCAAGGCGTCCGGATACAGACAGGATATCCTCGACCTGGAACGGGATGGTATTTTCCGCAAATACACGGTGGATCCGATGGTCCCGGACGCTGGCGAGGACAATGATGGTGAGAGGAACGAAAGCTTTCCTCTGGGCTATCACATCACCCCGGACGGGGTCACCAATTTCGAGGAATTCGCGGGCACCAAACCTGCCCCGTTCTCCTCGAATCCAAACCTCCCGGATACTGATGGGGACGGACTTCTTGACGGTTTCGAGATGAAGACCGGAGCCCACGGTGAGCTTATCGGAGGACGGTATATAACCGATCCCGATATCGCCGACATCTACTATCCGTTGCATTACACCCCGGATTCCGACCACGATTGCGGAGGCTCAATAGACATCGGGCAGGCAGGCAATATCTCCCGCAGGCTCGATGACTGGGAGGAGATCAACGGCAGGACCAAGTACATACTTCCCCCGAACGGATTCGATGATGACGGTGATGGATGGGTAGACGAGGCGGAAGGAGAGTATCTTCTCTTCGATCCGACCAACGCCACAAATCCGGATACCGACCTCGACGGGTGGATGGACGTTGACGAGCTGTTCGGGATCGACACCCTTTACATCAGAGAGAACTCGATCCTTGGAACCGTCAGAACAGATCCCTGCTTGTCAGATTCCGACGGGGATGGACTGAACGACGGGGATGAACTTGATTGGTATCCTGCATTCAGGGAATGGCTGACGGACCCCAACGATGCGGATACCGACAATGACGGGGTCTCGGACTGGGAAGAGGAGACAACCGACCTCTTCCCCCTTATCAACTGGGACCGCTCAAACGATCCGGAGTGGTTCAGGGAGATGCAGAGCATGGATTTCGCCTGGGGGTGGGAATCCTGGTGGGAGGATTTCTTCATCGACAGGACAAATCCAACGAAATCCGACACCGACCGGGACGGCATGTCCGACGGATGGGAACACAGGTTCGGATACGTGAAGAATTCAAGGGAGAACAGGACGCTGATAAAGGAGCTACTTAACATAAGCTCTGACATATACCATTACTTCCAATACTGTCTGACGACCATGCAACAGATACCCGATGGAATGAAGTTCTGGCTCGTCAATCCACTTATTTCCTCCGACGGGCATGATGATCCCGACAGGGATGGGCTTACCAACCTCGAGGAGAGCAGGATGGGGACCCACCCCCTGAAGAGAGACACTGACGGGGACGGCATGCCCGACGGCTGGGAAGCCGACCCTGACAATCGATACCAACCTGTCTTCGATCCCGCATCCAGAAGATACAGATGGACCCTTGACCCCCTGGATCCTAACGACTGGTATCTGGACCCTGATCATGATGGGGCCACCTTCACCATGTGGGGAAGGACGGATAGCGAACCCGGGAGGTACATCAACAGGACATTCTACTTCCCATGGGTCAATCTCTACGAATACATATCCGGAAGTGACGCTGACGGGGATGGCTTCAACGAGAACACGACATCCCCTGCACCCAGGATAGTATCCGAATGTCACCTGGGAGGCTATGATTCGGATTCTGACGGGATCCCGGACGGTTTCGAGTTCTTCTGGTCGGACCCCGACAATGATACCCTTCCAACCGGCTGGGAGCTATTCTTCAACGGCACCCTGTGGTCGGAACCCGAAACCATTCCCTACATCGATCCGGGCAACGATTGGACCCCTTTCACCACATCCCTTACAGGGATCGGGACCCGAATGATCCATGAACCGGAGGAGATGGCCGCGGGAAGACTGTACCCCGACAGAAAGGATACAAACATGGACGGAGTGTATGACTGCGACGAGGACTTCGACCTTGACGGGTACACGAACCATGATGAATACAGAAATGGCACGGGCCCCCTTGACCCCAACTCCTACCCTGGAAGCCCCGGCCTGATCGCCGAGGACACCAGAAAGAAAAAATGATGTGGGCCGCCCGGTGGGTTGATGGGTTGGACAAGGTCCTCGAGAAGCTGCGTTATTAAAAGCATCCCGGCTGAACATTCGAAATTAGAAACCGTAGAAATGTAAGGCAACAGGGGTTACTTATCATCATTCCATCTTTTCCGTCATCCTCAGGTACAGCGTTTTGGTGGCGATGACATTTGCTATTGAGCATATCCTGGATGCCGACTGGTTAATACCGAAGAGTATCTCTATTACGGAGAGGCACTCTGCGTTGGCAAGGAGCTTCAGTCCGCCTTTCTTTACATTGCTCGTGGCAAGACCCTCGATCTTCTGTGTGAGCTGTGTTATCACGATATCCTGGGACGAGGATCGTTTGAGCTTCTCCTCGCGGTAATCCCGGATCATCTTCAGGCATAAGCTGATGGAAGCTCTCTTTTCGAGGTCCATTGTCCCGAGGATCTCCCTGAGCTTCTGAACCGACCTTCCAACGGATGTCCTCCAGAGAGAGACCAGCTCCTCGAAAAGTATGGTCGATGCGTCTCCCGGACAGAGTTCAAGATGCCCCAGGGCCTCCTTCGATGCGTTCACGACGTACTCCATCTCGTCATGAGCCCGCTCGCATGACTGCGTGAGCAGGAAGTTTCCGACCTTCTCCGTCTGGGGAAGGTCCCAGTGGACGTTGAGAGCATCCGTATAGATCTGGTCCAGATTGACCTCTGTTCTCTCCACCATGTACCCGAGCTCCTCCATTCTCGGGCCCATGGTCCTGCCGTCAAGGTCCATTATCTCATCGATGAAGGTCTCGAAGGCTTCTATGGAGCCCATTGTGGCGTTGACGGCCTTGACCACCATCTGGGTGTTGGTGTGCTTTGGAAAAATGAAGGTGCACCTGTAGGCGTCCTTTGTTATGGAGTATGCATAACCGAGTTCCGCGGAAAGTTGCTCGAGGTCGCCCCTGAGACACCTGTCGAGGTCCGGGTCCCCCGTCTTCTTCACGTCGATATGTATGTATCTGTCCAGAAGCGAGATCGATATCAGTGCCTCTCTCAGTTCCTCGGTGGAGACCCTGTCGGGTTTCTCGACACAGGCCCTGTTCTCACCGTACCACGGGAGGTCCATGACGTCGAGCTCCCTCACAATATAGCTGTCCTGATCTATCTCCTCGTTGGCGAGGTCCGCCCTGTAGACGACGAAGGACCTCTTGTTTACAGGTTTGAACACGACGGAATCACCGGCCCAATCGAAGGTCCGGCGGTAGATTATCGGAATGTTCATTGTCGAGCCCTGCATGCCCTTGAGATAGACCAGACGCTCCTTCAATGCTTCCTCGATATCCGGCTTCACCGGCTGCTTGCCCCTTCTCTTCTTCATCACGGACACCCTGCAATGGTAAAATCTTAAGTTATTATTAAAAATTCCCTGGAAATCCTGATCAGGGGGGCCCTGAACTTATGATGGAAAATACAGGCAAACCACTCATTTCCGATGAGAAAAAAGTTAACTATCCGAACCACGATAATGACCTGGCTCCCGGAGTGGGGGATAGCGGGGAGAGAACATGTATGATTTCAACACGGTAGGGCCCGGGGCGCCCATGATGGCCCCCCGGGTGGACCCCTTAAGGGAAGAGAAGTACAGGAAGATGAAGTCAACTAAGATTGGGATAGCCCTTATTCTTGGAACGATCGGCTGCCTTCTTATAGGAGCTCTGGCGACCCCTGTGCCATGTATCGGAGCCTTGCTGGGTCTTGGAGCATTGGGACTTGGGATTGCTGGGTATGTGATGATGATTAAGGGTGGCGATGCGATTGAAGGACCGCATCGAACCCTTGTGATAACTTCCATTGTGGTGATATCGATCGCAGTTTTTGGTTCGGTTGTCATTGCCGTCATGGGAGCTATGGCCAGCATGGGATCTTTGATGGGATCTGCCTGGGATGGAACCTTTACCGGGCAGGACCTCAAGGACTATTTTGAAAGTCTTCTACCTTTAATTTATGTTGGTGTGGTAACAAACATCCTGATCTCAATAGCATTTGTTCTGATATTCATTCAACCATCAAAAAAATGGGGCAAGGTAATGATAGGCATCTACATCGGATTATCGGTAATAATGATCCCTGCCTCGTCGTATGTATCATATACGATGACAAAGGACATTATTGACGATATCGATGTAGCTGCTGATTATGACCAGGAGAAGTTGGAGGAATTCCAAAATGATCAAACAAGTAACAATTGGATCGTGAGCGTGATGAGGGTCCCCGAATATGTTCTGCTCCTTATCATAGGATTCGGTGCCCTGTTCAACGTCAAGAAAATGGAACAGGAACTGGAACCAAAACTTGACCCGCGTTTATATTCGATCAACATGTGATGTCTCATTTCGTGAGATGGATGTCGATTCATCTCCTGAATTTTTATCCATATATCATTATTTAGTATTAAAAATACCCATATAAGTGGGAACTCCTCGGTAAAACGGGTCAAAATACGGCCCGGGAGGAGAAAAAATGTCAGGAACGATAATATCAATTCTTGTTGTCGGAACGATCTGTCTCGGAACGCTGGCCCTGCTGTTGCTGTGGCTTTTCGGATTCAGACTGATCCCGAACAACAGATGCGCGGTAGTGGAGATGAGATGGTCCGCAAGAGGGTCTCTCGAGAACAGGATGATAGCACTGAACGGGGAGGCGGGATATCAACCGGAGGTCCTGAGAGGAGGTATACATTTCAGGAGCCCCCTGAAGTACCGGCTGCACACCGTCCCGCTGGTAACGGTCCCCCAGGGGCAGATCGGATACATATTCGCAAGGGACGGGGAGCCTCTCAAACCAAAGCAGACCCTCGGCAGGGTGGTCCCCCATGCAAAGGATTTCCAGGATGCAAGGGGATTTCTTGCCAACGGAGGCCAGAGAGGGCCCCAGAGGGGGATACTCAGAGAAGGAACGTATGCGATCAATCTCGCCCAGTTCGTGGTGATACTGGAGGACGAGATATACCACCTCGCAATTGACAAGGACGATCTCGCCACCTTCAGGAAGATGGCAAAGCTCATTGCGGTCAGGGACGGTTTCAGACCGGTTGTGATAAAGGGCAATACCGACACCATCGGCATCGTGACCACACACGACGGTCCTGCGCTGATACCCGGAGAGATCATCGCCCCGCAGGTGGGAAACGACAGGGCGGAATCAAAGGAGAACCACGACAACTTCCAGGACCCGGAGCGGTTCCTTGCCGCGGGTGGAAAGAGAGGTAAGCAATATCAGGTCCTAGTGGACGGTACATACTTCATCAACAGACTCTTCGCAACGGTACAGATAATCCCCAAAACCATCGTACAGGTAGGATACGTGGGTGTGGTGGTATCATACTTCGGGTCCAAGGGAAAGGATGAATCCGGAACCGATTACAAGCATGGTGAACTCGTGGATGTGGGCAACAAGGGGGTCTGGAAGGATGCCCTCATGCCCGGAAAATACCCGTTCAACACATTTGCGGGCAAGGTAATAATGGTCCCAACAACGAACATAGTACTGAAATGGAAGAAGAACGAGACGGGAAACCACAAGCTCGATGAGAACCTCTCCGCGGTTGACCTCATCACCAAGGACGCCTTCGAGCCCGAGCTTCCATTATCGGTCGTCATCCATATCGACTACAGGAAGGCCCCGCTCGTCATCCAGAGGTTCGGGGACGTCAAGAAGCTTGTGGACCAGACCCTCGACCCCATGGTCGCGGCATACTTCAAGAACATAGGTCAGGTACGGACCCTGATCGAGCTCATCCAGGAGAGGAACGAGATCCAGGACATGGCCTCCAAGGATATGAGGGAGAAGTTCCTCCACTACGACCTGGAACTGGAGGAGGTCCTGATAGGGACCCCGTCATCTTCCGTCAACGACGGGAGGATAGAGACCATCCTTGTCCAGCTGAGGGACCGGCAGATCGCAAAGGAGAAGCTCGAGACCTTCGAGAGGCAGCAGGAGGCGGCAATGAAGGAAAGGGAGCTCAACGAGGCAAAGGCCAAGGCGAAGCAGCAGGAAGCCCTCACCGAATCGGAGATAGCCATCGCCATCCAGAGGAACGAGGGAAAGGCCGACTTCGAGAGAGCGCTTCAGGATGCGGAGAGGATCAGGGCCCTTGCGGAAGCGAATGCAGAGAAGAAGGCCAGGATCGGTATCGCGGAAGCCATCTCCATCGAGGAGAAGGTCCGCGCCTACGGGGGCCCGAGATACCAGGTGCTCCAGCAGTCCGTTGAGAGGTTCGCAAAAGCGGTGGAGGAGTCAGGTGTGGACATCGTTCCGAAAATGGTGGTTTCCGGAAACGGAGAGACCGGATCGTTCTCGGCCTTCGAGAACCTGATGCTGCTTCTGATGTCCGAGAAGATGGGAGTTGACATTGCCGAACTTGGCGAGGGGAGCGAGGCTTCCAGAAAGATCAGGACGGACATACTCTCGAGATTGAACAGAGACGAGAGCGAGGCGGTGGAAACCGCCTGATCATTTCTGGGACGGGGGCATGCATCATGCCCCCATCCTTTCTTTTTCGGGTTGCGTGTCGGCATTCCGGGGGACCTCCCAACCATTTATAATATTCACCGTAGAGAATGTGTTTTCAGGTTCGGGACAACCATCGAGGAACCTGCTTCAGAGAACATGTGAACGGGAGGTCCAGGAATTGAGTGGAAATGTCTGGCTGATGCTTTCTATCATGTTATTGATCGTGACGATAATGGGAGCATATCTCACAAGGAGTGAACTGGTAGGGGCCATCGGAACCGGTCTCATAGTGATGGCTGTCTGGTTCACCTTCAAGAGCATAGACGAGGACAACGACAGGTCCAGGCTCTGATATCCTGTCTCCACGGGGAAAATGATATGTTCCATTGATGGAATTTCATGTTCAAGGTAAGGAACAGGGGAAAGAAAGATGGCATTGTCAGCTCTTGTTTTCATATCCGGCATGATCATACTCATGGGTCTGATCCTCACGGGGATGGGACTCTCCTACTGGTACAGGGACCGGATCCTTTCTGCTTCTTTCACCATACCGATATCGGACCTCATGGCCGGCGACATTGGTGTGAGGGGGGTGGTGGAAGTGCCCGAATACGGAAAGCTGAGGACCCCTGTGGGAAAGAGAAAATGCGTCTGGTACAGGACAGTCGTTGAAAAATACCGATACCGTCAAGGTTCCGACATGCACCGGAGGGAGAAGGTGTTCGAGGAGATGAGGGGGCAGGAATTCAAGATCTCCGACTGGACCGGAACCGTTAGGGTGAGGCCGCAGAAAGCGGAAATGAGGCTCGGCAATACCATCGACAGGGACATCGGAGGGGGCGGGGGCAGTCTCGACGGGTTCGACAGGTTCTGCAGGGAGGAGGGGATACCCTTCGACAGGGGCTTTCCCCCGGATATCTTCCACGTGAAGCAGGAATGGATCGAGCCTGGAATGGAGCTGAAGGTAATAGGAGGGGCCCAGAAGGGGGGAAGGAAAACGGGACCTCTTAACGGCGGGATATCTCCCTATGTTATCGGTTACGGGGGCCCATCACGGATATTCGTCATATCCGATGCCCCCGAAGGAGAGATGTCAAAAGCAGGGAGGACACTTTTCATACTTTTCACATCCATCGGGGGAGCCATCATCTTGCTGGGATCGGTCATTCTACTTGGCAACATATTGTTCTGATAGAGATTTTGGATCGAACTCTTCAGGGGGAACACTGGTCAAGAGGCTTTACCGGTAGAGATCTTTTCTGTACCGGGGACACGGAACCGATCACTCGTCCTCTTCATCCGACCTTGTGTGATCGACCACTTCGTATTCGGGATTGTCCGCATTCGAGTCCTTCTTGTCCCAGATCGGCGTTCCCGCACTCTTGTAGTGTGGCCTCTTGTCGTTCAGGTGCTGGTCCCGGTTCTGGATCTTCTTTGCCTCCTCCGGAGACAGCATGAATGAGACCTCGTCGAACCCCGTCGGCGCTTCTGTCTTCTCGCTCTCGTTCACAGGCTTCTTCTTTATCAGAAATGGATTGTCCTCTTCTGGCATATTTGTTTCCCCGAAAAAACATTGTCTTACATCGTATAAATAAATTGCAGTGATATGAGGGTATTATCCTGCAATCCGTCTTTTCCGGTAGTGACATGGAAACAGATTTTACCCTGTACGGGTATGCCCGTCCGGGGATGGAAAATGAGATGGAAGAACGCCTCGATCATATCGTTGATCGTTGTCTGCATCTTCATCGCAGGATGCACCGATGAAAAACAAACATATCCGGATGTCGACCGGGAGGACAGGATACCGGTGGATTCGATCAAGGTGACACCCGAAACGGATGTTCATCCTCCCGTCCTTCACTCGGATGAGTTCGAGGACCCGGTTCCTGTCGGATATCCGATAAACACTGCAGGTGGAGAGGATTCTCCCTACATCCTTCCAGACGGGAATACGATGTACTTCTTCTTCACACCCGACGTGAGCGTTCCGGCCGAGAAGCAGGTCATCGACGACGTTACCGGTATCTACGTGTCACGCCGGAGCGGGAGCGTCTGGTCCAAACCGGAGAGGGTCTGGCTCCAGGACCCGGGAAAACTGGCCCTCGACGGGGCCCAGACCATAGTTGGGGATAAGATGTACTTCGCCTCCGCAAGGGAGGGGTATACGGGCCTCCACATCTTCACAGCGGACCTCGTTGATGGACAGTGGACCAACTGGAAGTATGGCGGGGACAGGCTCAAGGAGCTCGAGGTCGGTGAGCTCCACGTGGTGGGGAACGACATGTATTTCCACTCCCCCAGAGCAGGGGGGAAGGGGGCATATGATCTATGGAAGATCACATGGGACGGCTCCGACTGGTCGGATCCGGTGAACCTCGAGGAGCTCAATTCCGAAGGGAACGACGGGTGGCCTTACGTAACTCCGGACGGAAAGGAGATATGGTTCACACGACAATATATGGGGGCCCCGTCGATCTGGAGGTCGAGGCTTGTTAACGGAAGCTGGGAGGAGCCCGAGCTGGTCCTCGAGATGTTCGCCGGTGAGCCTACCCTCGATTCGGAAGGGAACCTTTACTTCGTACATCATTACTTCAAGGACGATGTCATGCTCGAGGCGGACATATACATATGCCATAAAAAATAGGGAGGATGCAATGTGACCTCATTTCAGGACATGATATCCGAGCTTTCGACTGACCTCGTCATCTACAGGAAGAGGTCCGACCGGATCATGTTGAGGGTACCGGATAACAGGGCTGGCTATTACGATTTCCATGTAAGATGGGAGAGGAAGTTCAAGAAGGTGGAAATGTTCATCGGATCCCTCGACAAGAGGGAGCTGGATTTCGAGAAGGCGAACATCCGGTACTTCAAGATGAAAAAGCTCTTCGAGGAGATCAACCACCAGATGACCAGGGTAGAGGATAAGATCCGGTCATTCGAGGATAAAATGGGCTGAAAGCAAGCAGACCAAGAGCTATGTTTAAAAATAATATGCGACAATTACCCTCGAAACAGTTTTCTCGTCGAGAGAGAGACAGGATGTTGGTTTGATGCCAAGCCTATTGATCACGGGAGGAGGAGGTTTTATAGGGTCAGCCCTGACCGAATACCTACTCGACCAGGGATTAGACATAGTTATTCTGGACAATCGGGATGATCCCAAGAATTCCCGGAAGATCATGGAAAGGATCGATTATATCAACGGTGACATACGCGACCGACAAAAATTGAAGGAGATATTCGATCTATATGAGATCCATGGGATCGTGCACCTTGCGGCCGTTTCCAGGGTGGTGACCGCACAGGAGGACCCGAACCTAACCATTGATGTGAACATCGAAGGAACGAGGAATATCCTTGATGCGGTGAAGGAAATGGATGCCCATCCATGGATAATATACGGGAGCAGCAGGGAAGTGTATGGCGAATGCGGCAGCTCTCCCGTGAAGGAATCCGATCCGAAGCTTCCCATCAATGTCTATGGCAGGTCAAAGCTAGAATCCGAGATGATGGTGGAGAGATATTCCAAAGAGATGGGACTGAAGAGCTGTTCGCTCAGGTTCTCCAACGTTTATGGCAACAAGAATGATATACTTGACAGGGTCATCCCGAGATTCATCATTTCGGCCCTGACCGATGAACCCCTCGAGATCCACGGAGGAAACCAGGTTTTCGATTTCACACATATCGAGGACACTATAGATTGTATCCGTAGATGCATGAAATACGTCGAAAGCAAAGGAAACGGGAGCGACGGTTATTTTTACGATGTATTCCACGTTGTCAACGGAAAGGGGATCACCCTTCAGGAACTGGCAGGGATCATATCGAGGAAAATGGACAAGGAACTCGAGATAGTCTACACCGACCCAAGGAACTATGACGTCGAGAGATTCACCGGGGACCCTTCCAAAGCCATGGATCTACTGGGTTTCAAGGCAAGGACTTCCGTGAATGACGGCGTCACGAGCACCGTCGATCTTTACAGGAAGCTGATTGCCGAGAGAGGAAAACATTCGTTAGCCAGGGATGAGGTTGATGAAACCTAGGGTCCTCGCCATAATCACCACCTATAACAGACCCAGAATATGTAAAAGACTGCTGGAGAGCATGTCGAGGGTCGGATCCCCCGATTTCGATGTGATCCTTCTGGAGAACAGATCCGACAGTGATTACCGGGAGATTTTGAAGAAAGACTACGGGTTCAGGATCTCACACAAAGCCCTGGATGACAATTACGGCCTCCCGATAACCTTCAATATGGGAATAAGACATGCGATCAGGGAAGGCTATGAGTTCGTCTGGGTCCTGGATGATGATACAGAGGTCGAGACAGACACGCTGAGGTATATGGTCGAGCAGATGGACAAGAACCCGGACGTTGCCGTGACCGGTTCTGGCATCTTCGATATCAACAGTAGGGAACGCCTCCTCCATGCCGGGGCCTTCTTCGATTTCAGGATGCTCACTCCGGTGCCAAATAACGGGAAGGATAGAACCGGTGATGTCGATTACGTTGCGGATTGCTCATCGCTCGCCAGGGTTTCCCTGATACAGGAACACAACATATTCTACGACGAGAGCTACTTCTTCCATGTAGAGGACATTGATTTCCCACTCATGTTCAAGGAAAAGGGATACAGGGTAACGGTCGATCCCAGATCGAGGATCTTCCACATCGACTGGGCTGAGAACTACCCTGCAAGGTCTTCCCTGATCCATTATGACGTTCGAAACATGCTGTACATGTTCATGAAGTTCAGACCCCGGGATTTCAGATGGTCTGGTCTTTTCATGGTCATGTTCCGCAGGAATGTCTATTACTTTCTCTTTGCCTCTATCTTTACTTATCTCTCGGGCAATATCCATCTTGCCCACGCTTTCTATCTCTCGGTCATGGACATATACAGTTGCAGGATGTACAGGTCCGATCTTTACGAGAGGATAGGGTTCAACAAGAACTCCGGACCCGGAATGATCGAGAATAAGGAGATCGTGGTTCCCGAGGAATTCACGGACCCAGAGAGGAGAAGGTTCCGGGAACTCATGGAAGAGAGAACCGAAGGTTGCAGGATGGTCTTCGATGTCAGGGGATCCTTTTTCGGGAAGTTATGGCATGCATTGACCTCATGGAAGAAGTATGATCTTGTATTCATCTCGAACCACAGGATGCACCCCCTGTATCCATTTCTTGGAAAGGGACTCATAAAGATGGAGGATAACGGATTGCATGTCTACGACCTGAGCTATGCCAAAGGCATGAAATTGATCCTCAACGCAGCCCTTCTGGGGATCAAGATCACCATGCGGAGGTTGTTCGGCTATAAAAGATGGAGGCAGAGACTGATATGGAAGCCCGGAAGGACATGATCCGAAAGATCTCCATTAAGAGGGATGCGAATGAGATATGATTATCTAATAGTCGGAGCAGGTCTTTCAGGAGCCGTCCTGGCCGAGAGATTATCATCCATCGGAAAGAGCGTGCTGGTGATCGACAGGAGGGACCACATCGGGGGAAACTGCCATGATATGTATGATGACAGAGGTGTTCTCATTCACAGATATGGTCCCCATTATTTCAGGACGAACGACCGAAGGGTAAAGGAATATCTGAGCTCATTCACCGATTGGATCCCCGGAAGGGCAAGGATCAGGACCTCCATCGATGGAAAGCTGTTCCCATTTCCCATAAACAGGACGACCATGAACATGTTCTTCGGAACGGACCTCGAGACCGAGGAGGAGACGAGGAGGTTCCTGGCCAGCAAGAGAGAGAACCTCACCGATCCGAAGAATGCTCAGGAGAAACTCCTTTCGATGATCGGCCAGGAACTCATGGACGCGTTCTACAGCGGATATACCAGGAAACAGTGGGGTCTGTCCCTGAAGGACCTGGAACCTTCCGTTGTGACACGGATCCCGGTCAGGATGGACACGAAGGAATGGTACTTCGATGACGATTTCCAGGCCCTTCCGGTCGATGGCTATCACCGGCTATTTCAGAGGATGCTCGGTGGGATAGATGTCAGGTTGGAGATGGACCTCGATGATCTATCGAAGAGGATACAATACGATCGTCTCATCCATACGGGGGCGATCGACGAGTTCTTCGACTTCAAGTTCGGCAGGCTTCCCTACCGGAGTCTAAGGTTCGAATTCGAATCCTTCGACCAGGATTTCTATCAGGATTGGGTCCAGATCAACTATCCGAGCGATGGGGATCACACCAGGATCGTGGAGATCAAGCATCTGACGGGACAGAAGGTAAAAGGAACCACCATCGTCAGGGAGTATCCGGAGGATGATGGGGATAGGTACTATCCTGTCCCAACCAGGAAGAACCGGGAACTCTACGAGAGATACAGGGAGGAAGCGGAGGGCCTGGAGGATGTTTTCTTCACGGGCAGGCTCGGCCTCTACGAATATCTCAATATGGACCAGGTGATCGGAAAGGTCCTTGATCTCTTCGAGGAACTCAAAGCCCTTTGAAAGGATCTGTCCTTCCAGGAATTCACTCCGAGAAATCATCTGATAGGATCCAACATAGTAATTAATCGAACGAAGCAGGCTTCGTTCGAATCTTTGAACCCCCGCCCCAAAGTTGGATGTTCAAAGTATAAGGTTGGTATTTAAACCGACAACCGACTGGAGGGAGAGTGCTTAAGACATTGGCCATTATTCATCTTAACATTCGACCAATATGGATCGCAGTTCCGATCACAATAGGTCGCGATTCATATATGCATTTGAATTTCCTATATGGTAAAAAATAATTGGTATCAACCCCTTCCTCCACCGGGTCGAAATGAAAGTAGAGGAAGAGTTCGAATGGGTATAGAGAGCTTAGGTTTCCTGATAATTTACATCGGGGTATTCCTTGGAGGAGCGGGGACGATCTTCTACCTCGGTTTCAGGAACATCAGACTTGCCAGGATAGTCAAGGAGACCCCGACGTCACAGGTGGTGGATGTCAGGAAGGGATTTGTGGAACTGAAAGGAAAAGTGGAGGCCATACTCGGCAGGTACCTGCACAGCCCTGTCAGGAAAGTGCCGTGTGTTTACTACAATACCAAGGTCCAGAGATATATCAGCAGCGGGAAGGGAGGGCACTGGCAAACTGTCTGGAAAAGGGAGAAGGGAGTGAAGTTCCTACTCAATGACGGATCCGGAAAGATCTCCATAGAGCCCATGAAAGCGAGGATGGTGGTAAAGAAAAAGCAGATGAGCACAACGGGAATATTCTCTTCACCTCCCGCCCATCTCCTCGAATTCCTGAGAAAGGAAGGTATCGATCACAGAACGCTCTTCGGGACGCTAAGGAGGTTCAGGTATATCGAGAAGTACCTTCCCCTCAAACAGGAGATTTATGTGCTCGGAACCGCCGTGGATGTCCCACTGGACCCGGAGCTTGAAAGGGACCTCGAGGTCATCCCCTTTACAATCTCCTCCATATCCGGAAGGGTCCCCTTCGTGATAACGGACAGCACCGAGAGGGATCTCCTCTTGACCTTCATACTCAAGGGGATAGGATGGTTCATACTTTCGATCATGGTGCTTGGGGTCGGTTATTTCCTGCTGACCCGGCCCTTCGCCGGTCTGTTCCTTTAGTTCCCCCAGGAGATCATGATCCGGAATGATCCGATTCCCATTTCACATCCTGGATTTGATTGAAACTTATTACTATTGGACATGCCATTTCAGGGTGATGGATGAGTTCTTCATATTGCCACTTACAATCTTCGGTATCGTAGTCTTCTTCATCAGTATATTTTCCGCATACATGATGTACAAGGGAGTCAAGCACGCCCGGACAGCCTTGATCATCAGCAGGACCCCGGATTCAGACATCGTCGACACCAGGACCGGATTCGTGGAGCTCAAGGGGAAGGTTGAGACAATCTGCAACCGGTTCCTTCTTACACCCATTGAGAGAAAGAAGGCGGTGTACTATCATTCAAAGGTTCAGAAATATATCATGACCGGGGGGCCGGGCCCCGGTTCGGGCCATCATTGGAGCACCATTTGGAACATGTCGGATGGGGTCGAGTTCCTGCTCTCTGACGGGACCGCCAAGATAAAGGTCGATCCCAATGATGCCAAGGTTGAGATCTCATGGACCGACGACATGGAGTTCCACTCCACCGAGATGCCGAACATGATGAACCGCTTCCTCCACGACAGCGGTTTCATAGAACCGGAAGAGATAGGACGGTTTTCCGGGAAGCTCAGGTTCATCGAACAGTATATAACCGAGGGAGATGAGGTCTACATAATCGGAAATGCGGAGGACAGGGGCCTTGAAAAGGAACTTGACAGGGATCTCGAGGTCATACCCTTCACCATCGGAGGATTGTCCAGAAAACGCCCTTTCCTGATAACGGACCAACCTGAAGGACAGTTCTTCTCCCTGCTGGTCTTGAGGTCCATTGGTTGCTTTGCGGTCTCTGTTTTCCTTCTGGCCTTCCCCATCGGATGGGTCATCATGCTGTTGAGCTTCATCGGTTGAACAAGATCTTCAATGGGATCTCATCGAATGAGGCTCTCAAATATATCCGGAACCTTTGGATCACCTGGGGGAGAACAGGTGCCTTACGGTGTGATCGGGTATGCCAAAACCCGGTCTTCCGGTGACCGAATATTTGTAAAGAGAGGCCATCAGTATTCCCTTCAAGGCCGTGTTAACAAGGGATACCAGAACGAAAACCAGAATGAGTATGACCCCGAGGTAGAGAGCGGGCAAGAGGGCCCCCACCGATACAAAATAGATACAGATCGGAAGGAACAATAAAAATACCGCAAGCATGAAAAAACCCGTTATCAAACCGATGCTGAAGTTGGCCATCAGGGATTCTCCCCATGTACGTTTCAGGATATCCTTGGACCTCCTTATCGCCTTGATGGGGCCCACACCTTCGAAGACGAGTACCGGGACCACAAAATATGTAAGCACGGTCCAGGCGAAGCCTATGATTCCGATCACTATCCTCCCTATGGCCCCGGACTTGCTCTGTATCATCTGGAGTATGAATGTCACGGTCGCTGTTATTAGCGTCCACCCCACTATATGCCAGATCCGTGACCATGCGAAGCGAAGGCCGTCACCAAGGGTCGGGTTCCTTCCCTCGAGCATCATTCCCGCGGACCCGACGATAGCCACGTTGCAGAAGATCGTGACCAGCACCACGAGATAATACATCATAACGGATGCCGGGATAACAACAACAAGGGCAGAGCTTCCTCCCGACAATTCCGGGGCGAACACGATCAATCCGGTGAAACCCGCAAGAATCCAGAGGCTTGCTATCATCGAGATGAAGGGGAACACCAGAAGCTTTGGCTGGCGCCAGAGCACCTTCAAGCAGGACTTTGTGATGATCCACGAGTTGGACATCCTTTCGGTGAAATTCATCCTCGCCCCTCCGTTTCACATAAAGAATGGGGATGATTCAAAATAAATCTACCGGACTTTCAGAGTATCCCGCAGCTTATATACCCGTTCTTCTCGTGGTATTTCTGATGATACTCCTCCGCCCTGTAAAACGGCATGGAAGGAACGATCTCGGTAACTATGGGCCTCGTCAGATACTCGGATGCATCCAATTTCTCCCTTGCCTCCATCGCCTTTCTCTCCTGCTCCGGAGATGAGAAGAAGATGATCGATCTGTACTGGCTTCCTATGTCGGGCCCCTGCCTGTTCGGAGTGGTGGGATCGTGTATGGAGAAGAAATGGTCAAGTAACTGCGAATAGGAGATAACCTTCGGATCGAACACAACTCTCACCACCTCCGCATGTCCCGTTGTGTCGCTACACACCTTTTGGTATGTGGGATCGACCATATGCCCGCCGGAATATCCCACCTCGGTCTCAACGACGCCCTCCAGCTGATCGAAGGACGCCTGCACGCCCCAGAAGCATCCTGCACCGAAAACCGCTTCCTGCATTATCTCACCAGCATCAAGTAGGGCCCTCTCCTATATATCTCTTGGACCATAACGATGAGGGGCGGGTGAATATGGAAGGATCGAAGGAGCAGCTGAACAAGCTCCTGGCAGATAATAAGATGGGAGCGGTGGAGATGACCCTCGGGGTCTCCGGTCTTCTGGCGGAGATCTCAAGGGAGGTCGATGATGGGGGCGAGCTCAAGCGCATCTGCATGGAAGTTATCAAGAATGGCCCCATCATGGCCCCGCTCGTGAATCTGGTGAACGGGGCCCTTTTCGCAATCGAAGAGAACACACCTCTGACCGAATACTGCCCGATGTTCTCACATCGACTGCGGGAAAATATCCGGATGACGGCCGTTCACGGCTCTGCAGTTATCCGGGATGAAATGATTATCATCACCTATTCGAACAGTTCAACGGTCCTTGAAACATTCGGAATATCGGTGGAGAATGGGAAGAGTTTCGAGGTCATCATCTCGGATGCAAGCCCGGTCCGGGAAGGGATAATGATGGCAGAGAGGATATCCGACCTTGACATCCCGGTCGTACTTGTACCGGACGGGGCCCTGTTCCAGGAGATGGAGGATGCCGACCTTGTGATGGTGGGGGCGGATTCAATAACAACGCACGGGCTTATCAACAAGATAGGGACAAGAGGGCTGGCTGCCCAGGCCCGCCTGCTCGGAAAAGAAATGATGGCCCTTGCCACATCGGAGAAGGTTCTTCCCTCCGGTATCGACATATTCCACAAGGTTCTCAGGGAACCCTCCGAGGTGTATGCCGGGGACATAAACCTGGAGGTCAGGAACTACTACTTCGACCGGACTCCCCTTCATCTCATATCCAGGGTAGTTACCGAAAAAGGGCCACTGACCCCTTTTGATATCATGACGGCATCCGGAAAGAAGCGGACCCATGCCCTGATATTTCGGGAAAATAAAATAATGCATACCCACAATACCATTTCCGGGGTTTGAATGAGATACTTCGTTACAGGGGCCACCGGTTTCATAGGCGGACATCTAACAAGAAGGCTATTAAAGGATGGACATGAGGTGGCAGCCCTTGTCAGGGACCCGAAAAAGGCAATCGATCTCGAAACCACAGGGGTAGAGATATTCAAGGGAGATATCACCAGGAAGGAAACTCTCAAGGAGCCCATGGAAGGATGCGACGGGATATTCCATGTCGCGGCATGGTACAAGGTGGGGGCCCACGACAGCGACAGGGCCGAGGAGATCAACGTCCGGGGAACGAAAAACATCCTCCAAACCATGAAGGAGCTCTCCATCCCCAAAGGCGTCTACACCTCGACGGTCGCGGTCTTCTCCAACACCCACGGAGAGATAAAGAGCGAGGACCACATCTTCAAGGGAAAGCATCTGAGCGAGTACGACCGTACGAAATGGGAAGCACATTATTCCATCGCGAAACCGATGGTCCTGAACCAGGACCTCCCCCTTGTTATCGTGATGCCAGGAGTTGTTTACGGGCCCGGGGACAATTCCTCGGTGGGACGCCTCTTCGACGATTACCTGAAAGGGGATCTCGGGATCCTCCCCTGCTGCACGAAATACTGCTGGGCTCATGTGGAAGACACCGTGGAAGGGCATATCCTTGCAATGGAGAAGGGAAGAGCGGGGGAAAGCTACATTATCGCCGGAGAACCCCATTCCATGGTTGATGCCTTCAAGATAGCGGAAAAGGTCACCGGTATAGGAAAGCCGAGGATCGAACTGTCCACCGCGACCCTCAAGATCATGTCGAAGGTCATGTCCCTCTTCAATGTTTTCCTAAATATCTCCGAGCGCTACCATCCAGAGACATTGAGGGTTGCCGCAGGTGTGAGCTACATGGGGGATAACGCCAAGGCGAAAGAAGAGCTCGGTTACGATCCGAGGCCGCTCGAGGAAGGTTTCGGGGAATACCTTCCGAAGAGAATTGAGGAGCTGGGGGCCAAGAGGTAAACGTTTAATCCCTATTCCACCATAAGCCAACGATGAGGAGCTGGTTGAAGGTCGTTCTGATAACCGCGGGTGTTTTTTTGATCGTGATGAGCCTGATATTCTTCCTGGGCGCATTCGCTCCCTTCGACCTGACCATCCTGATCGAGGCCATCGTAATGTTCGTCATCGGCTCGATCCCCATCGCCATCGTTGTTATCGCCGAGATGAGGGAAAAACCGGCTCCGATCAACATCACGAATAAAATAGAGATAGACGCGGATGACCTCGTGGGCGGCGACAAAACCTACGAGAAGCTGAAATGTAAAAACTGCGGGGGGTCTCTCACATCGAAGGACGTGAGGTTCACCGATATCGGAATGATCGTGAACTGCCCTTATTGCGACCAGGTCTATGCCATCGAAGAGGAGCCCAAGTGGTAGGTGTTGTCTTGAAGGAGAACGGGGAATCTGGGAGCGTCCGGAGGAAAGCCTTTGTCCTGCTATCACTGGCAATACTAGCTGCCGTGGTCCTGTCCCATCTTCCCGGTGAGGCACAGGGAGCAGATTACGATTTCGAGCTGTTAAAGGAAGAGGCAACGGTCAGGGTCCGGACGGACGGCAAGGCCGATATCTCCTACTTCTTCGAGTTCATAAACCACGGCACGGGGTTCGAGGTAGTGGATGTGGGGATGCCGAACGACCACTACGAGCTGAACTCGGCCACCGCCAGGCTCAGGACCTACGATCGAAGCGGTGCCCTGATCAAGGACAGGGTCATATCCGATATACGGAGATCGACCTATATCGACATCGGCGTGGAGGTCCATGTCAACTCAAGGAACGATCACAGGATCCTGCTGGATCTCTCCATAAGATGCGACAGGATGGTATGGGAGAGCCCGAACAACGACAGGATGGCGAGCGTGGAGTTCAGGCCAACGTGGTTCGATTCACCCTATCAGCGGGGAGCCACCCAGAGTCTTGAGGTGCACATCATCCTCCCCCCGACCGTCCCGGACCTGAACTACACTGCATGGGAGAACAGGGAGTGGGACACCCAGGAGCTGACGGAGGAGGGCTGGAAGCTCACCTGGGATTGGGGGTCGCAGTATCCGGGTGTCATCGAGGACGGAGGCTGCGATGTGGGTGTGGCCTTTTCCAAGGAATACGTGAACAAATATTACAGGGAGACCTTCTGGATGATCCTCGGGGATTGGATCTCCTCTGCATGCGCCTTCCTCTGCCTGATCCTTCCGATCCTTGCGCCGGTTGCCCTCATCGTCGCATTGATAGTGTATTCCGTCAGAAAGAGCAAGGACTACTTCAGACCCACCGTATCCATGCCGGGAGCGGGCCCGAGAACGGGTCTGACCGCACCGGAGGCGGCTATGGTCATGGAGCTCCCCCTGGAGAAAGTAATTTCCTTCATACTCTACGGGATGTTCAAGAAGGGAGCGATACAGCTCGTCGAGGGCAAAACACCCCTGTTCGTGAAGCTCGACCGGTCAAAATGCACGGAGAAATATGAGAGGGATGTGTATGATGCAATAGAGGACAGATGGTATCTCGACCCGGGAAGGCTCGAGGACGCCATGGTCAATATGATCAAGGCCACGGAGTCAAAGATGCTGGGTTTCAGCCAGAGGAAGACCAAACAGTATTACAAGAGGATCGTTGAGAAGGCATGGGAAGAGATCAAGGCCTCCACGGACCCGGCCGCTCTGGAGGTCACGATGAAGAAGCATGATCAGTGGCTCCCCCTTACCAGGGACTTCGACAGGAGGATGGACCTCCATGTGTATCCGATATTTTTGCATCATCCGGGAACCGTGAGCCAGGGGGGCCCCGTTCCCAACCTGCCGGGCTTCGCAAGGACCTACGTGAACGCGATCCACGGGGTTTCGAAGAACCTGGTGGTGAACACCTCCAAGCTCACATCCAATGTGGTCAGCACTCTACATCCGGCTCCGAAGGGAGGCGGTGGAGGCCACTCCGGAGGATTCAGCGGTGGCGGATGTGCCTGCGCCTGTGCGTGTGCCTGTGCCTGTGCGGGGGGTGGTAGATGATGCTCGAGATCTTCACAAAGAGACTGGTAAAACCCGGTGTTCACCATTTCCAGGGTAGGGGAAACCTCGAAGGAAAGAGATTGCACCTCAGGGTCGATTCCCCCGGGAAGGGCATACTCATCATGGATGCATCCAGAATGCTGATACTCAACGGGACCGGGCTCGAGTTCGCCTACCTGATACTCAAGGGATACGATGATGCAAGGATAGTGAAGCGTATCAGGTGGATCTACCGGGTGAAGAGGGAGCAGGTGGAAGAGGACCTCAGGCTATTCAAGGAGGAACTCGACGATGCCATGGCTTCGGAGGAGATAATCTCCGGCATGGAGGACGATCTCTCGATGCTCTACGAGGGACAGAAGGCGCCCTACAGGATGGACCTGGCACTGACATACCGGTGCTCCAACGACTGCGTTCACTGCTACAACGAGACAAAGGACTCAGAGGAACTGACAACCGAGAAGTGGAAGAAGATACTCAAAAAACTCTGGGATATCGGAATACCCCACATTGTCTTCACCGGCGGGGAGCCCACCCTGAGGGAGGACCTTCCGGAGCTCGTGGCATATGCAGAGGGACTGGGACAGATCACCGGGCTCAATACCAACGGCAGGAAGCTTAAAGACAGAAAATACCTGAAGAAGCTGATGGATGCGGGCCTTGACCATGTACAGATCACCCTCTCCTCACACGTCGAGAATGCCCACGAGAGCATAACCCGGGCGAAAGGGTCGTACACGGAGACCGTTCAGGCAATAAGGAACTGCCTGGATGCCGGCATATACCTGGTGACCAACACCACGATAATGGAGGAGAACCGGGATCTTGCACTCGATACGATCTCGTTCCTCAAAGACATCGGGGTCGACCACATTGCCGTCAACTCGCTGATCAGATCGGGAAAGGGAAAGGATGTAAAAGGGATCGAGGTCCCGGAACTTGTCAGCATCCTGGAGAAGGGAAGGGACATGGGGAGGCTCTCCGGGTTCGAGTTCAGGTGGTATACCCCGACGCCTTACTGCATGGTGGACCCCATGGCCCTTGGACTGGGTATGAAGCAGTGCTCCGCCTGCAGGCTCAACATGGCGGTCGAGCCCGATGGTGCGGTGATCCCCTGCCAGAGCTACTACGAGCCTGTCGGGAACCTGCTGAAGGACGATTGGAAGGATATCTGGGAGCATGATATCTGCAGGGGAATCAGGGAGAAGAAGGACATGCCCGACGAGTGCAGAAAATGCGACAGGTTCGGGGTGTGCGGGGGAGGCTGCCCCCTCTCGTGGAAGTCGGGCGATTACACCTGTATGAACGTCCTCTCATCGTGAAACGTTTATTACAGCCCAGACAATGGGGATGTAGAAAAGCGTGGGCGGGAGATCTTCAAATACCATTCCCTGTTTGGAGCTGTACTCCCTCTCCAGGCTCACCCATCTTTGCATCTCCTCCGGAGATGTATCCATGGGTATCAACCCGAACCGATGTTCGAGCCCCATGCCGGAGATCAGGTCGAGGATATCCGTCCCCGATTCCGGATCGCCCCCGTCCTTCCTGATGATATCCCTCTCCGCTTCTATGAGCGAACCAAGCCCGGGAGGATGGACTATGGAGCGGTTCCAGATGGGCTCCCCGAGGATAACGACCTTTCTCCGTGAGACCCTTATCATCTCGTTCAGAACCCGTTTCATGTCGGGATTCCATATGAACAGGAAAGCGGAATACACCAGGTCGAAGCTGCCGTCCGCGAAGGGGAGTTTCATGGCGTCGCCCTCGACCACATCGAGGCCCCTTCTCCTTGCCTTCCCGACCTCCAGGGGGTCGATGTCCACACCTTTCAATTCGAACATGTCCGAGAGGTTCTCCATGACCGCCCCGGAACCGCATCCAACGTCCAGACCGGTGGAGCAGTCCCTGCAGTAGGTTCGGAGCAGAAACCTCTGCCATTTTCCGAACCAACCTGCCTGTATCATTTGCATGTCCATTGGCTGCACTCCGGCCATGGATATGTATCGCACTGAACGAATAAAACCTTGGGGGGGAATTCTCCGGAAAAGGATAGATAGCGGATGTTCCCTCAAGTACCGGGGACAGTGAGGGAAACATATGAGGATCATGGACCATGTAAGCACCACTTTCGATGTGGTCAAGAACAGGTTCACCGAGGTTCTGCTCGTTGGACTCGAAGCCTATCTCTTCATGATGGCACTGCAGAGCGTCCTGATGGTAGCATCCATGGTGATATTTGTACCTATCCTGCTCATCTTCCCTTTCTTCATGATGGGGGATATGGCGGTGTGGACCATCCTGGTTCTGGCAGTTGTTCTGTCGGTATTCGGACTGCTGTTCTTCTTACTATCGATAGCTGCGGGATCCATGATGATGGGAGGCATGATCAACTGCATGCTCCGGATAAGGTCCGGAGAGAAGCTCAGCTTCGGTGACCTCTTCCGCTACGGTTGGGAGAAGAAATGGGACCTTATCAGGATCAATATCATCAATACACTGCTCGTCAACGCCCTTGTCCTCCCCTTCGTGATCGTTCTGATCGGCCTTGGAGCCGTGCTCTTCATCTTCATCCCGGTCCTTGGGGTCTGCCTCTCCATTTTTACGTACATGGCAATGATACCGCTCTTCTCGAGCATCATCGCCCTCCAGTACCTCCCTTTCATCATCTGGATGAGGGAGGGGACCGATCACTGGAACTCGATAAAGAAGGCATGGAGGGTGTTCTTCGACAACTTCTGGAGCTTTGTCGGGTTCGGGCTGATAGTCTTCCTTTTTAACCTGGTAGCTGCCATGATACCGGGGATCAACATCCTGGCGATGATGATGGTCGCACCTTCCGTAATACTTGCCCTGATATTCATCTACGAGGAGCTGTTCCCCCCGTTCCATCCCGTTCCGCCGGATCATTTGGAACAGACACGGCAGGGCTTCGTGAGATACTGAGAGACCCGGAAGGGTTCAAAAGGATATTATCGAGGGATCAGCGGGTGCTCTCCTCCATCCAGTCAAGGTAGGGGCCGCTGGAACCGACGATGGGGATGGAGATTATCTCCGGCAGCTCGTAGGTGTGGAGCTCCTCGATCCTCATCCTGACATCCGGGAACATGGTCTTCCTTGTCCTTATGAGCAACAGGTATTCCTCCTCCGCCTCGAGCTTGCCCTCCCAACGGTACATCGACGTTATGGGCCCCACCACCTGAACGCAGGCAGCAAGATGCTCCCTCACGAGCTTCTCCGCGATATCCTCCGCTTCTTCTTTCTCGGTGATCGTCGTCCTTACCTCGATGAACTCTGTCATTTGGACACCCACCATACCTAATGATGTCGGCCTTTTTAGATTTTTATACGGATCCGATGCATTATTGCCCGGATAAGATATCTTGATACCCTTCAAAAATGGAGTGACAGGGCCCTTAACACTCGCGGACGAGGCCGGGCTCCTGTCCAAACGGGACGGGGTTAGGAAGAGAGGATTGAATGCGTGATTTAAAAGAAATTTTTAGGCCCATCCCGTCAACCTTCAATCCACGTCTCGGTATTATATATTTACGGAACCGGGTTGTATATGGTTTTCTCATTTTGCCTTGATCGTTAAAAAATTGGCGATGCCGGACCGGGACGGGTTCATGAGGACTTCATAAAGGGAATATGGCTTCTGTTGGGGGACAGGCCGCGAGGGATATTCCCGGTCCAGGCATCTTACGGGTGTATCACTCGGGGAACCGGGGAGTTCCCCGCTGAAATGGAACCTATGAGGATCCCGGCAAGAAGAGGGTTCTCCTTCTTCCCGGCCATCCTGCTCCCGCAGGGTTTTCACCTTGAGGGAAGGGTTTCATTCTGTGGAGTATATTGATTAGGATGATATAAATAAAAGTTAGAGCGGTCTTTGATGTATTATTAAAACCTTATTATCCGGGATGGGGTTTCCGATACCGGACCATCCCAAAACGCAAAGGTAGAACTGGCATGGTGATCATGTTTTCATCTCTTCCTGAATTTGAGCGATATCACAGCACCAGCAAGGAACAGAACCGCAAATACCCCAAGGGCTGCGAGATCGAACCAGATATCCAGGACACCCCACCCTTTCAGTAGCACCGCTCTCAGCCCCTCGACAGCGTAGGTGACCGGAATGATATAGGAGACCGGCCTCAGCCAACCGGGAATGGCCTCCAGAGGCCAGAAGACACCGCTGAGAAGGAAAGCCGGCATTACAAGGAACGGAAAGAACTGTATGGCCTGGGATTCCCGGTGTGCAAGACTGGAAAGCAGTATTCCCAATGAAACACTGACGATCGCCAGAAGTGATGATATCAGGAACGCTATCAGAGGGTTTCCCACGACGATTATGTCGAATACGAGTATTGCAAAGGATAGCAGTATGGAGACCTGGACCATTCCAATGATGCTGAAGGCGACCGCGTATCCGAATACGATCTCTCCCTCGGTCAGGGAGCTTGCAAGCAGTCTGTCAAGGGTCCCATTTGTCCTCTCCCCTACGAAGGTGATCAGTGTCAGAAGGGTCGTTAGAAGGAATACGACGAACCCCATGATACCGGGCACGAACATGTCGATGAACCGGGCCCCCTCTCCGTAGATGGGTGATGATGTGTCGATATTGATGGGGGAGGCATACCCTTTTTCCTCTATCGTGGCGATCAGCGCCTCGGTGAAGACTTTCTGGACCTCGGCGGCCACGTTGACGTTGCTCCGGTCGGACCTGATCTCCAGGCTCCCGTTCCCGGGTATATCCCCGCCACCAAGGAGCGGTGCAAGCATAGATGCCGTGAAATTGGGAGGGAACCTGATCAAGGAATAGTAATCCCCGGACCTGACCTTCTCAACTCCTTCATCGTATTCATCGACATAGCTTATGCGCACCTTGTTCCTGTCCACATTTTCCAGGACCTCCCTGGACATTACCACTGTCAGGTTAATCTGAGGAACGGCGTAGCCCCGGTCCTGATCAATTACAACCACCTCAACATCCTCGACCTCTCCGCTGAAGGCTATTCCGAAGATGAGCATCGCCATGATCGGGGCGAAAATTATCAATGCCAGGCTTCTCCTGTCGTGCTTCAGGGACCAGAAGATCTTCCTGGTGACCATCAATCCCTTTCCGATCTTCATTTTTCCACCCCCTTGGCAAGTTCAAGGAAAGCCTCCTCGAGCGTGGCCGTCCCCATCCTGCTCATGATCTCGGCAGGGGTCCCGAGGGCGATGAGCCTGCCATCTCTCATCATTCCGATCCTGTCGCAGTTCAGGGCCTCGTCCATGTAATGAGTGGACATTATGATGGTCCTACCCTGCTCCTTCTGCTTCCTGAAGGTGGACCAGAACTTTGCCCTGAGGGGGGGATCCACACCCACGGTCGGCTCATCCAGGAAAAGCAGCTCGGGTGAATGGATCATCGCGGCGGCCAGGGATATCCTATGTTTCTGACCACCGCTAAGGGCCGAGAGAATGAAATCCTTCCGGTCAAAAAGATCGACCATAGTCAGCACTTCCCTTTCCCCCGCAATGAATTCGTTCTTCCTCATTCCGAATATCCCGCCAAAGAGCTTCAGGTTCTCATGGACTGTAAGGTCCTCGTAGAGGGCTATTTCCTGCGGCATGTAGCCGGTCCTGTTCAAGTATGACCTGGATCCGACCCTCTCTCCAAGGATGAATGCTTCCCCGCAGTCCGCTTTGAGCAGCCCGCAGAGTATCCTGATCAGTGTGGTCTTCCCGGAGCCGTTGGGACCAAGAAGACCGAAGACCTCCCCCTTCCGGACCTGGAGGTCCATATCTTCGACCGCAACGACCTTTCCGAAGGACCTTTGAAGCCCCCTTGCCTCCACCACGTTCATTTCGATCCCTCCTTGAGGATACCGTTCAGGAGGATGTCGATCACTTGCTTGGTCCTCCTCTCGTCTATCTCATGGAAGGGGTCCGCACCGAGCATCATCCTCATCATCTCCGAGCGAATGAAGTAGCTGGCGAAAAAAACACCGGTGGTCTCGAGGTCCAGCCCGGACCTGGTCCGTCCTTCGAGGGCTTCCTTGAACCTGGATAGCATGTATCTCTTCATGATCACCGGGAACTTTCCAAGCTTCCTGGCGACGATCTCGTTCCTGGAGGCTTCGCGGATCATCAAACGGAACAGTGGCTCCCTTTCCCTGAGTTTCCTCATTACGGCCGTGATCATCCGGTAGAGGTCCTCATGCGGGTCCCCCGTTGGTCTTTCGTGGTCCACTTCCATCCTCATCTGCACGAAGTACTGGTCCATTACCTCGGAGAGGAGGTTCTCCTTCGAGCCGAAGTTCCTGAAAAGGGTCAGTTCGTTGACGCCGGCCTTATCGGCGATGGACCTTGTCGTGGTCGAGTTGTATCCTTGGGTGGAGAACATCTGCAGGGCGGTATCGATGATCTTTGTCCTTGTGTCCTGTTTTACCATGTGATCACCTGTAAGTAATCACTTACATACATATATGAGTATTATTTGTAAAAAAATATTCATCATCAAAGGATAGGGAGCTTCTTTCGGATTATTATCATCACTCCTCCGGGAGATCCCCCTTCGATTCCCTTCTGATCACGTAGATTGCCGCTACAAGTAAAATTAGAATCAGAAGTGCGATGGTCAGATAGACATACCACTCGCTTCCCTCTTCCTTTTCTTTTTCAAGAGGCGGTGGGGAATCCACAAGATATCCGTCAACTATGGATGTCCGGTAAGTGGTATCCCGGTACCCTTCATTGATTATAGTAATCTCCACGTCTGAATTGTTATAAATAATGGGCAGGACGAAGGTGGCTTTACCTGATCCATCCGTCTTGTTGGTAAGGGTGAGATCCAATAAAGATATCCTCACCTCCGCGCCCGGTAATTTCTTTCCTGATCTATCCGCAACAGGCCCGATCTCAAGTATGAAATGGGAGACAAGGACGATGACAACCAATCTGTCCGTGTCTGAATTCCCGGTGATGTCGCTTACTGTCAATATGACTTCGAAAACCCCTGGATTTTGGAACACGAAGGATGAAGCCATTCCGTAAATTAAGACCGACCCCCCATCATATTCGAAGGACCAGGTAAAATTCAGCGGATCCAGACCACCCGTGGAACCGGAACCGTCGAGATAAACCACATCACCGCGGGTAATAGTAATATCATCACCAGCAGAAGCGACAGGTAAGGTGTAAGGTTCATATTCCTTGGTGATTCCGGCGATCCCAATTATTGAAAGATGGTCAAGGGTAGCCTTTAGATACCCCGCGTATTCACGGCCGTGAACATTCTGATCGGTGGTGTTCAGGTAGACCGAATTGATACCCTCACCCGGAGGCAGCAGGTTCCACTTCCCATCGAGATAATGGTAGAGGAAGAGTTTGTTCTCGTCGAGATCCTTCGGATCGGCGGAGTCACCGTCTCCGTTAACATCCAGTTCGGCTTCTGTGTAATATACGGTCAGACCGGACCTGTTTACCGAATCATCGGGGAGAACCCTTCCGTTCATATCCTCGATGTCGATCCTCACGAACTTTCCCATGGGGACCTCATCCGGTCTCAATCCATTTCCATGCGACATCGGTTCCGCACCCGAGGGGACATCAGAGGTGTTCACTTTCACCCTCAACGTCAGATTGCCATCGAATCTGCAGGAGACCTCCACATCCGTGGTTCTGACAACATCCATCTGGTCCAGTACAATGAAGTTCCTGGGGCTTTGATACTCTGCAACCACCGCTCCCTGGCTTATCGCCAATCTCATGCTTTTTAGAATTCCCAGTACCCTGATGTGATCGTTCGGATAAGGATCCGAAAGCATCACTATGGTCTGGTCCGGTTTCCATACGCCGTATCTCACCACGCACCTGCTCTCATCGAACTTGATCATGTCGGATAGGAGGTCCTGTCGGTCCTTGAGAAGATCGCAGATGATCTTTCCGTAGGCATCCAATGCGTCCCCTGGTCTTCCCACCACCACGATGTTATCGGCATTGCTCTGGTCCATTAGAAATTCCCATGACTCCATCAAATTCACGGGGGAGATCTCCGAGAGTGATGATATGAACTGATCGGATTCTTGACCTGCGATCACGAGTATGTCTCCCTCCAGATCAATGGTGTAATCCATGTCGAACCCGTCGATGACTCCGTCTCCGTCTGAATCCGAGGAGAGGGGGTTGTACCCGACTTCGATCTCCTTTGAATCGATCAGACCATCGAAGTCCGTATCATTCAACAGGGGGTCGATATGTAGATCGATCTCCATTCCGTCCATTAGCATATCCGCGTCGCAGTCTCCGTTTACCGGACTTGTCCCGAAGATCCTCTCGTATCCGTCCTCGATTCCGTCCATGTCGAGATCGGGATTCCCGGGATCACATCCGGTTGAATATTCGATCCCATCGAACATGAAATCACCATCACAGTCGGGATCCACCGGCTTCCACCCCAGATCCCATTCCTCCAAATCGTCTAATCCGTCAAAATCTGAATCCTTCAAATTCGGATCGGATCCGAATTGCAATTCCTTGAGATCAATCAATCCATCTCCATCGGTATCATTTGATAATGGATCACTTATGAAAAATAACTCGGCCAAATCTGACAGGCCATCCCCATCCGTGTCCCATGAAGAGAGGTTTGTGTATTGATTTATCTCTTTCAAATCTGGAAGCCCGTCACCATCCGTGTCCGTTGAATTCGGATTTGAGGACATATTGAATTCATCCCAATCGGAGAGACCGTCCAAATCGGAATCCACCATTTTAAAGTTGGAATATACTTTATAATTAAGGATACCCGTTTCGAACTCGACCGTTACATTCCATCCCCGTTCTTCCACAAGATCAGTAAGTCCATCTACGTCGGTGTCAATGAAGGTTAAGTTCTCCTGGACCTGGTGTATGGTTACATTCTGATGGAACCTAATTATCCTGCCTCTTGTGGTTCCCGTTTCCACCACCCCACCGACGAGAATATCACCATTCGGATCGACGTATATGCTTGTCTCAATTAAAGGTGTACTCCACTCTGCAAGTGTTCGGCGGTATCTGTCGAACTTGGCAATCAGATCGTAGCTCTGGTCCCCGTCGCAGATAAAGATGTTGTCACCCTCATCGATCCATATATCACTGGCTGATCCGAACTGGGAGATTCCCCAATAATAGGATAAATTCAACTCATCATCGTAAATTGCGACCCTTTTATTGCCACTGTCGAGAATAAAATAATAACCTCTTTTATTCATAGCAAAATGATTTGCTTGGTCCAATTCTTCCTGGGAGTATTGGTAGAATATCTTCTTATTCAAAGTGGTTCCATTGGGGGAGTATTTGACCAAATAAGATACAGGAGGATCTCCACAACCCCAACCCAAGGAAAAAATATTCCCAGCGTCGTCAACAACAAGTGATTGCGATCCGAACTGACATTCAAATCCCTGATCGAGATTGTATATTGTCTTATTCAGGGTTCCGTTTGGATTGAGGATGAATATCAATAATTGAAGATCTTCATACTCCCTGAATCTTCCCACATATATTCTGTCCTCGGGACCAATGACTACCGATCTGAGATAATTTAAGGAGGGATCTTTGAATTCCCAAAGGAGATCCCCCTTCGGTGTCATTTTGATCACCGAATCATTTTGCTGGCTAATCATAATAATATTGCCTATAGAATCGGTTGTCAGATCGTTGCAGTCATGGAAACAAAACGGCTCATCGTCACCCAAGGTGTCCGTCTTTTCCATCTTGGTGGTTGAGTAGTTGGTGATCATATCCTGCATACCGTCCCCATCGGTATCGGAGGACATGGGATTCAGAAGACACAGGAATTCCACCGTATCGTTAAGTCCGTCTCCGTCCGTATCCGGTTTAGCCGAATCGGATCTTATGTGCCATTCGAAAAACTTGCCGCAGTAAGTGAAGTTGATGACCCACCCCTCGTATTCCTGGTAGTCGGACAGACCGTCTCCGTCAGTATCATATTTCGCCGGGTCCAGATCATTGAGCAGTTCCCATTTATCCCAGAGCCCGTCCCTGTCGGAATCGGGATCCGTGGGGTCATATCCGAGATTTATCTCGTAGCTGTCCGCAAGGAGATCTCCGTCGCTGTCCCATTTCAACGGATCTGTATCGATCTCATCGGTATCGTTCATCCCGTCACCGTCGGAATCCGCATACTTCAAATATTTCCATGTGGCAAACTCTTCAATGGTCTCGGGCAGGACATCGTAATAACTGACAATCTTCTCTCCCATTTGGATACCTGATGAATTTTTTGTATCGTAGTAAAGCATCAGATGGTTGTACTCCTGGTAGAATGTCTTGTAATGAGTATTCAACTGACATACAACCGGCATGTTCGGCATTGCAATCCCCGGTTCCACCCACCCTGTGTTCTCATACTGGATCTTCTTCATGTCTCCGGTCTCCGCTTTAAAGAGCTCCCTCCTCTCGTATCCGTAATCGATCAGGATATTTTCCCAATGCATGGAATCAAGCCATGGAACGTACGTCATCATCTCCGGGATAAGATATGAAGCATTGACCTGATCCGAGGTCCCCTTCCGCATCCTTGTCACTGTTGAATTCATTACGTTTCTGTATTCTATACGATCTCCGGCATCAATACCGTTTCCAGTCCTGTCGATGATCTCTATTCCGGAATCCACGAATTCCATGTCCAGACTAGTCAGAGTTCTCACTCCGGAGAATGCATCCACTATCCATCCGATCACCCATTCCGAGGCGGTTTTCCCAGATAGTAATTTTGTTACGAACTCCACAGCTGCTATTGCAAGAGAGATCACTGCAGCCACGCCAGCGATGATCCAACCCACAACAGGTACCGTCAAAGCACCCAATAACGACGCTAGAATGCTCATCGAAGCACTGCCCAGGAACATCGCGGAGATATATGCAGCGGATATTATCGCATAACTACCTGCTATGGTAACTCCAAAGGGATCCCATCCGTAAGAGGCGCACATGGCTATGAACGTGAAAGCGACCATCCCCATATCGACAACGTAGCCAACGATGTCCACCACCCAACCAAGAACCTCAATAGCGCTGGATAAACCCTCCAGCACCTTCACATCCTTGTAGATGGAATATGCCCATTTCCACTTCTGAAGACCTGTTCCGCCTGTGTGATATGATGGAAAGATCTTATCAACAAAATATACGAATTTGAAGATGGGAAATAATATGTCCTTAAAAAATCCCCATCTGATCATCTTGCCCGAAGTAAGGAAAAGTATCGAGTCCATCACCTTGTGTATGTTCCCGATAACGGTTGATTCCTGGACAACTCCCCACCCGTCATGAACTATGTTGAGATCACCAAAATTCCAGTTCAGTGCAAGTGAGATGACCATTGAAGCCTCTTCCTCATCCAGATCCTCCAGCAGTGGGAGCAGCTCATCCACGATCTCATTTGCGTCCAGCGGTTCCGTGGATGGTGTGCGATACCACGCTGATTTGAGCGTTCTGGTGGTGACCATGCGTTTACTGGCCATATCAACGAAAAACACTCTTCCATCCGTTGTGTTCATCCTCGATATGTCCACCATTGCAGACCTGTCTTCCATCAGAACGGTCACAGGGAGGATCCTGTCCTCGGGGAGTGATTTGATGGCCTCTTCGATCATCCATTCCATTCCGTTCATCACGGCAAGGTCCTGGTGAGGATATTCTTCCAGTATGTTTTCCAGTTCCAGTTCACGATCGAGGAGCAAGGAATCCAGGTTTTCCATGGGGTTGGAGTAGTTGTGGAGGTAATCATAGGAAAATACCATGTTGGCCGTTATCATCTCCGAGGGGTTATCAGAGTAGAATACACCGATCTCCGTCCCGCCGTTTTCGGATGCGATCAGACTTGCTATGGTGAATCTCTCATCGTAGGTTATCAATTTGATCTTCTGGCCCCGGTATCCGTTATCGGAGACGTTCATAAGGGCGTTGGTATTAGGTACATCTTCCGCTCTGTATGATCCGTCCTCCTGAAGACACGGGTATCTCCCGGATTGACCCCTCAAACAATAACCATCCGTAGCGGTTTCAAGAGTAAAGTAGCAGTTTTCACATGGTTCGGACCATTTTGCCTTCAGATATCCATCATCGTCAATCCCTATGAAATTGCCGGACTCCGATACCATGGTAATGGTTCCGTCAGACTCCTGCCATGTGAAACGCTGTGGTTCCGAGATCGTGGAAGAATTTGCATATAAAATGTTATTGTCTCTGGAGGTCAGATACAAATAATTGGATCCCCTGAGGGTTTTTGCGGGGCTATCTGTCAATCCGCTAATGTCCCATTTCAGGGCCAGGTCCATATCGATCCTGCCTTCGATCCCGGGGATGAATATCTTTCCCCTGAGGCCCACAACCTTTCCGTACTCCCACTCGGAGAACAAAGGTACCGTGGCCACATCTTCGCCTATGATAATCCCGTAATCGATCACATCCTTCTGATCGGGGAGCCGATCACATTTCATTTCCAGATAAGGGAAGGCGAAGATATCATCGCTGGAATTGTCCATGTCCCTCATATCTCCTTTGGTGTCAAGGGGCCAGTCAAGTGTCTGGAGCATCAGTTTGAGATTGTTAGTATTCTCCGGGACTATCTGGAAGGTCAGGTAGAGGGGTTTACCGGTCGAATTCAATCCGATATGATAGGAGCTGTGGAGGTCCGTCTTCATGAACGGGGACATGTCCGTTCTGTCCTCCAATCCGTCGTTGTCGTTGTCCCGGTCCCACGCGTTCGGTGTTCCGTCGTTGTCGATGTCCAAAGATACGTTAGTGATCTCCCTGGGGTCGGACAGACCATCCTTGTTAGAATCCGGGCTAAGCGGATCCATATTCATTTTTACCTCGTAAGAGTCGTTCAGGGTGTCGTGATCACTGTCCTTGTTGTAGATATCAGTTCCGATTATCCTCTCTACGGAATCAGGAAGAGTATCATTGTCGGAATCCGTCCAGTCTTCCGTGACCTCGAGGAGATCGGTGACCAGCTTGTTAAGGTTCCTGTAAGGTCCAGGAATGGGATCTTCTCTATAAGGAGGATCCGATCCCTCAACCCACCCCGTGATGATAGGATCGATAACAGCTGTCAACATCAAAGCGACGCAGAATACCGGTAATATCATCATCCCTTCACCTTTCAATTAAGACCCCCCGTTTGCCAGACATGCCATTAACAACGACATTTCAGGCTTTTAATAAAGGTGTTATATGACTTTATATATATTACATTTACATAAATTCCGCTATTAAATATTGAACTTTTCGTCATAACACCGTCTGTTGCGGGAACAGGATAAGAATATGGGATGCTTTATCTTTCTCAGATCAGATCCGTTTTCATTGTGAGGAATGATGACAAGAAAGAGGTTCTGGGCTAAGGGGGAAAAATAATTCAAAGTAATATGTGAAAGAAGCAATCCTTGAGAAAGGGGATGTCACGTCCTTGAGATCGAAGAAAAGAAGTGACACTGCTACCTATTGCACCGTACCTATCCCAGTGAAGATGTAATATATGGCTTTTAACTGTGGACCTCCGAGGAAGTGGAATGGACGATCAAGAGATAGGGGAACATCTGAGCTCGGGTATCATGGACCTTATGGAAAAGGCCTCCTCCATTCTGACGGAGTATTCGGAGACCAGGCCCGATTGGGTCGCCGATCTGGTATCGCACCAGATGTCCGCAGCCGGGAGAAGGAAAAAGCTCGACCGTGAGGGTGTTCACGTTCCTGCCTTCATGATAATCTCGGTGACCAGAAAATGCAACCTTAACTGCAGCGGATGCTACTCCCGGGAGCTTCATTCCGTCGGGCCGGCCGAGATGGACGACGGACTTCTGAGAAGCATTCTGAAAGAGTGCGCAGAGCTTGGTATCTCCATCGTCCTCACGGCCGGCGGGGAGCCCCTCCTTAGACCCGGCCTCATAGGGATCCTGAAGGAGTTCCCCGGGATCATATTTCCTTTGTTCACCAACGGGACGCTCCTGGATGAAAGGATGATGGAGGAGATTAGGGATGCCAGGAACATCGTCCCGGTCCTGAGCATGGAAGGGTTCGAGGAGGAGACCGATCTCAGGAGGGGGAAGGGCGTATTCAGGAGGCTCGGGAAGGTGCTTCCGGTACTTTCCTCACTGGATGTTTTCTGGGGGATATCGGTGACAGTGACATCGGAGAACTACGAGGTAGTGACCGGAAAACGGTTCGTTGATGAGCTGATCGGGAGTGGATGCCGGCTTTTCTTCTACGTGGAATACATACCCGTTGAGGAAGAAAGTGAGAACTGCGAACCCACCATGGACCAGAGAAGAAGGCTGGTGGAGCTAATGGAAGAGCTTGGGGAGGCTTACCCCGGATTGTTCATCACTTTCCCCGGAGATGAGGAGATGCTCGGAGGATGCCTTTCATCCGGGAGAGGATTCGTTCACGTTAACCCATCCGGGGACCTTGAACCCTGTCCGTTCGCACCTTATTCGGATACGAACCTGGGTTCGGTTCCTCTCAAGGAGGCTCTTTCATCCAGACTGCTTGCGGAGATCAGGAAGAACGATCACATGCTCGAGGAGACCACGGGCGGGTGCGCCCTCTGGAAGAACAGGGAATGGGTAAGGGGCCTCATGAAATGAGTTGGGGAAATGCTGTCGTATATTTACTCCTATTACGAGAACCCGAACATGTACCTGAGGCAGGTCGAGGAGTGGAACCGATATCCTTCCCGGGTCAAGGAACATTTGACCATATGCATTACCGATGACTGCTCTTCCAGACATCCTCTGAGGGAGATACCGGAGGCCCCTGATGGAATTCAGATCAGAAGGTTTCAGTTGATGGAGAAGGTTCCCTGGAATGCCAGTACGAGCGGATCCCTCCGCATGGAAGGGAGGGACCCCGGAGCCATAAAAAGAAAATTGGATCAAAAGCGCAGGGAGAAGAGGGAGAACGATATCAGAACGTTACCCTTTCCGAATAAGGAGATAGAATGAAGGGGGACCGGTTCTCAAGGAAATTGGCTAGTTTGAAATAATTGATCTGGAAGATCAGATTCCCAAACACGCTCCAAACTGATCATCCCGTTATCCTTTCCCTTATGGTCTTCTCCACATCCATCTTCAAGGTGTACCTTATGGGGAATATGGATGATCCGAATATAAAGAGAAACCCGAAGACGAATGTCATGACCATGGCGCTGAAGGCGAAGAACACGGGGAAATAATAGAGGATATCCTGCATCACCACGGCGAACAGCTTTCCGAATAGATACGCAAAGGGGACCCCGAAAAGGGCCGAGAAGAATCCTATGATGGCGATCTCGATCAGCATCGACCCGATCACCTTCCACCTGGGTATCCCGAGTGTCTCGAGGGTTGCGAATTCCAGGTCCCTCTCCATGGTGGAAATGATTATGGCGGATGCGGCAACGACCATGGCAATGACCAGACATATTATGAAGAAGAAATAGAGCATACCCATGGCAGACCCGAAGGTCGCGTCCATGGATTCGATGATGTCGTCCTGTATGGTAACGCCAGAAACACCGTCCACTTCCTTGAGCTCCCCTGCAATCTCCCTGGCATCATCCTTGTCGGTCAGCTTGATGAAGGCACCGGTGGAGATATCCTCCCTCACAAGCGGAGAGGCAGTCTCACGGTCGAGATAAACCGCCTGCATGAGAATATCATAGACAATACCTCCGATCGTGGTCTCGAGGACGTTCGCACCGACAGTTATCATGATGCTGTCCCCGGTTGAAAGACCCAGCTCGTCTGCCAGCTTGTTCGTGATCACGGATGTTTTGATATCGAGCTTCCCGGATTCCAGTTCGAAATCCCTGGTCCGGAGTACATCATCGGATGCCAGTACAAAGGTGTTCTCGCTTCCGCTTCCTCCGGATATCTGCCCTGCCAGATATGCAAATGGAACCACGTACTCCGCTTCCTCGATATCGAACATCATTGACACGTTTTCGTCGGGAAGAGGTCTGGTGAGGTCGACCCTGAGGTCCCATGTATCCTGCTCGATCTGGTCCTGCATGAAACCCCATGCGGATTCAGACACCACTATCCACGACCCGGATATCCCGATCGACATGCCAACGACCAGAACCGTGAGCGCGGTCCTTCCCGGATTCCTGAACGTGTTCCTGATACCCATCAGATTGGTCTTTGATATTCCTGAAAGGGTCCTGCCCACTGTCAGGATCTTGGTCCTGGGTTTATGGTCCAGGGCCTGTCTAACGGTCTTCCCGGTTATCATGAGTACGGGTATCCCCACAGATAACAGTACCGAACCGAAGGAGAAAATGAGGCCCCATATGAAAGGCATGGGAGCAAGGGGATAGGCGACCCGTATATCCCCTATCATGCTCATGGTGTAGGACATGATCCCTGCGGTGAAAAGGAGGGCCAGGATCAATCCGAATACCGATCCGATCGTGCCCAGAACGAATCCGAAATTCATGTAGGCCATGATTATCCTCGACCTGGAATACCCCAGGGCCATGAGCACTCCGATGTATCTGGAATCGTTCATGACGATCCGGTAGAAGGTCATGAAAATGGATATGATACCCACCACCATGAAGACCACAGAGAACAGCGGGAACATGTTCCTCATCTTTCCCGCCCCGATCTCCATGAAAACCACGCTTGGATGGTCCTCCTGGAACACTATCTTCGATACGGGGAGGGCCCCCAGGGAATTGACGATGGCATCCCTCTTTCCGTTGTCTACCTTCAAGATGACATCGTTGATGCCGACCCCCGTTCTGTTCTGGAGCTCGCCTAGGTCCATGTAAAGGACCACGAAATTGCCCGGGAGCGGAAGGGATGAATCCTTGACGGGCGAGGCAAAGATGTATTCCGCTGTTTGAACCGTCCCGGTGACGGTCACGTTGATGCTAACGCCAAGTGTCGTGAACGAGACGATCCCATCTCTTTTCGCTCCTATTCCCTCCATTCCCGCAACTACGACACCTTCTCCGGGACCGGAGAAAAGCTTGCCATCTTTCACGAGAAACTTGTTTATGTCCTCCCTGCCCGGGTTCCTCACACCTATTATCACGGCCGGATAATCCTCGCCATCATGATGGTAGGTGCTGTCTAGCTTCAACCTGATCTGGTGCGAATCGATGCCATCGATTCCCGAGATGACCTCCTCTGCCTCAGATATGTTCACGGGTTCCGAGAGAGTGACGAATATGTCCGGGAAATTGGTCTCCTCGATGTAGGTATCCATGGAATGGTCGAATATCAGGGCAGAATACAATCCGGTGACGAACATTCCCATGGAAAGGGAAACCACAAGGGAGATGACGAGAACCCTCCACTTCATCTTTCGAAGCTTCCTAACAACACTCTTCGAAATGGGTTTCAATTCATCACCTCCTATGATCCCTCGTGAAGCTTACCGTGCCTGAGGATCATGGTCCTGTCCATGTACTGCCTGAGTCGTGTATTGTGGGAGACTATGAGAAAGGTCATCCCGAGCTCGTGCTGCAGCTCCTTCATAATCTTCATGATGGATTCTTCCCGCTCCTCGTCGAGATTTCCCGTGGGCTCGTCCGCAAGGATGAGGACCGGCTCCTTGGCAAGGGCCCTTGCGATGGCGACCCTCTGCTGCTCACCGCCCGAGAGCTCCTGGGGATAATTCCTTGCCTTGTCCCCGAGTCCCACCATGGCGAGATACTTCCTTGCCCTCTCCTTCATCTCCTTCCTGCTTGACACAAGGCTCTCGAGTCCCAGCTCGACGTTCTCGATGGCCGTGAGAGTTGGGATCAGGTTGTAGAACTGAAATATGAAACCCACCTTTTCCCTCCTGAACCTGTTCAACTCCTTCTTTGCAAGCGCGGGGAGGGAATATCCGTCAACGACCAGGGCCCCCGAATCGGGACCATCGATCCCCCCGAGAAGGTTCAAAAGGGTAGTCTTACCGGAACCTGAAGGTCCCATTACCATCACCATCTCGCCCTTCTTGAGATCAAGGTCCATTCCTCTGAGAACGTGTGTGATCTCGTCACCGGTGGTGTAGCTCTTGTGAAGGTCTCCGATCCTTACGAGGGTCATTTTTCTACCTCCTGTTATAAGGGTATAGTGCGTTTCTCATAGATTACTTGACTGCCGTACATGTAGGGTCCTTTTTATACCCAGAGCTCGATGAACGTTTATGAGGAAGGCCGTGATCGATATCATCCCCAACAGGTTCGTGAGGAAGATGCAGGAGAACGTATACGAATATGTTGAGAGGATCGAGGGCAGGGAGCTACTCAAGTTGGATTTCGAGAGAAAGACCAAGATGGTGATAACGGATTTCGTGATGAGGCCGGGGAAGAGATTCGATGAGATCAAATGGCCAAAGGGGGTGGACATTCTCAATGTCCTGAAGGTGGAGGGCGATCGATACACGGTTCTCATGCGGGGAAGGGCCCCGGGGAAGAAGATGGAAGGGGTCTTCAGGCTCTTCGATCTCAACGTTATCTACGACATGCCCTTTTCAGCTTCCAGGGACAGAGTAAGGTTTGCCGCCATCGGCGACACGGAATCCCTGAAGAGACTGGTCAAGGTTGTGGGTTTACTTGGAAAGGTTGAGAAGGTCAGCTTTACCCAGGCTACATTCTCGGAGAGAGATCTTCTCAAGGTTTTGACGGAAAAACAGAAGAAGATCCTCATAGAGGCGAAGAGAAGCGGATATTACGATTATCCCAGGAAGATAACCGCACATGAGCTCTCTGAGAAGCTCGGGATCTCGAAGGCCACAACTGTCGAGCATCTGAGGAAGGCCGAGATGAGACTGATGAACAACATGCTCGAGGGATACTAGGCCGTGGGAAAGCTCAGAAGGAACAGGGCTCCCTGTGAATGGTCGCCTATGACCCGATCCATGACCGCTATGGTCCCTTTGTATCTATCTACGAGTTCCTTGACCAGAGAGAGGCCGAGACCCGTCTGGGACCCGTTCCCGCCTTTGTTGAACCTCTGGAACATGTACTCCTTCAGATGGTCCGGAATGCCAGGACCGTGGTCAGAAACTGTGATCTGGACCCTGTTGTCGATCTCCATAACATCTATCTCCACCACGGGATTGCCATTTTCCTGGAACTTAATGCCGTTATGTATGAGGTTGAAGAAGAGTTCGCTTATGATGGGCTCGGCCATGATGGGGGAGAGCCTGCCCGGACAGTTGATCCTCACATCGATCTCCCTGTTGGGGAACACGTCCCTGAGGATCCTGCGGGACTGTTCCAGGACCTCGTCGATCATAATTGGTGTCAGCTCGGGCTCCCTTGACCTCAGCTTGGAAAGGAGGAGAACATTGTGGACGAGCTTGATGGAGCGCTTTGTCAGCTCCTGGGCGCTGTTCATAGCAAAAACCTTCCTGTCCTCGTCTCTGGGAGAGAGGTGTGCGAGCTGGAGCGATGTGTGAATGCCCTGATGGATGTTTCCTATGTCGTGGCCCAGGAGGTCCAGGTAGAGCTCCGCCCGTTTCCTCTCTATTATCAACTCCTCCTGCGCATCCCTTCTCAGGAGAGCGGAGACGATTATCTCTCCCACGATCTTTAAAAGTGAGATCGAGTCCTGGCTCCAATCTCTCTTCCGCTTCACTGAATCGAATCCTATGAAACCTATATCCTGGTCCCCCGATAGCAGGGGGACCATGACAAATGACTTGATACCCTCCTTCTCGAACTCCTCCCTGTCCGGTCTTGCTTCTTCAGGAAGTTGGTCCAGGTTGGAGACACTGAGCTCCTTCTTGCTTGCCTTCAGCTGCCTGACGCAGTAAAAATCATCAGGGTCCAGCCCCTGAAGGGATCTTTTCATGGATGGGATATCCCGGTCGCACCATTCGTGGGTGTTGTCCATCCTCGTTCCGTTCCCCCTGTAGAGGAACACATAGGAGCGGTCGGCAGTCACGAGTCTTCCGATCCTCTCCAGTGATTTGTCTATCCCCTCATTGATCTTGTCCACGGGCATGTTGATGAAGTCCGCGGAAATCGAGGAGATGACGTTCTCGAGGGAAATGCGGAACCTGAGCTTCTGCTCGTTCTCCTTCTCCTTGGTGATGTCCCTGAGATGTTCGATGATGTAGAGGAGTTCGTTATCCGGGCCCAGAACCGGGTATGCCCTGACGTCCAGCCATATGCCGAGGGCATCCTCGTATCTCTCCACCCTGTTCGGTCTCCCGGTCCTCAGAACCTCCGAACTGGCACAGACCCTGCAGGGTTCATCTTTCCCGATCAGTTCATGGCATTTCTTTCCCTGTATCTCTTCTCTTGTCAACCCGAGCATACGGTAACCGGCTTCGTTGTACTGCAGTATTCTATGGTCGGGATACTGTATGCCGATGACATCCGGAATGGAATTGAGGATTGTCCCGAGCATCATGGTCTGTCCCATCAGTGACTCCTCTATCTTCATCTGCTCAGTAATATCCCTCGAGACCAGGAAGAATATATACCCCTCCTCCGTCCTTACCTTGCTGGCAGATGATTCCAGGAAGAGATATTTCCCCCATCTGTCCCTGAGCCGATATCTTATCCTGGAGAGATCTTCTTTGCCGCTGACGAGCGCCTCCCAGCTATAAAAGAACCTCTCAAGGTCGTCCGGGTGAACCAGGTTCTTCAGGTCCTCTATATCCTCGATGGAGTATCCAAGTTTCTCCGTCCAGGCTCTGTTGATGAGAAGGGGTTTCCCCCCAAGGTCGTTGATCGATATCAGTTCGGTGGATGTTTCGAGGATCAATCTGAAGAGGTCGACACCCAGAAGGGAGTGCCATTTCTCGATCTCATCCATGTTCGGAGATCCGCCCTTATCTTTCATTTCACCACCGAACGGCTGAGGACGCCTCTGACAAGCGGGTCGGGGCCCTAATCCGGGAAGAAATCGAACCTATTGCATTATCAACCTTTTCATGCTGTTATCATTCAACACCATTTTTATCGAACCGACCAAGGCTCAGATCCCGGATGTCAGGGCATAAGAAAATGGGGGGAGTGGGGGTTCGGAAATGTATCGCCGCAAATCCGGAGAATTCGCAGCAATAACATCGTGTCGGAAGAGAATAATGAGAAAGTGCTTCCCATTCTCTGTAATCAGGATTTGATGAAAAACGAGAATGGGCCGACCCGGACCTTCAGCGAAAAATGATCAAAACGAGCTTTCAACCGTTTTTCGCCTGGCCATCAATATAACATCAATGACATCGTGTCGGAAGAGAATAATGAGAAAGTGCTTCCCATTCTCTGTAATCAGGATTTGATGAAAAACGAGAATGGGCCGACCCGGATTTGAACCGGGGACCTCCGCCTTGTAAGGGCGACGTCATAACCAGCTAGACCATCGGCCCGATGTCTTCGCGAACCTTCATCGGGATTTTGTTTATTATCTTTTCCTCGAGGGTCGAACCCCTATAAGAAAAATTCAAAAGCGATCATCCGATACACCCTGTAAAGGGGTGAAATCCTTGTCAAAACCAATGAAACGGATACTCGTGACAGGTTCAGCAGGCCAGATAGGTTCGGAGCTCGTTATGGTCCTCAGGGAGAAATACGGGAATGAAAACGTTATAGCGGGCACGAACAGAACCCCGCCCTCCAAAGATATTGTCGACTCGGGTCCGGTGGAGATATGCAATATAACCAACAAGGAACAGCTCTACGAGACCGTTGACAGGTACGACATCGACACCATCTACAACATGGCGGCCATACTCTCCGGTGTCGGGGAGCAGAAGCCACTGCTCGCATGGAAGGTGAACATGGATGGGTTCCACAACGTCCTCGAGTGCGCAAGGGAAAAGGAGCTCGCAAGGGTCATGAACCCCTCCTCGATCGCGGCCTTCGGCCCCGAGACCCCGAGGATCAACACCCCCCAGGCCACCGTCCTCAAACCCACGACGATGTACGGGGTCACCAAGGTCGCAGGAGAGCTGCTCGGAGATTACTACTTCCGCAAGTTCGGTGTGGATGTCAGGGGAGTAAGATTTCCCGGCATCATCTCATCGGAGACCCTTCCCGGCGGCGGGACCACCGATTACGCGGTCGCAATATACTACGATGCGATCCAGAAGGGGAAATACGAGTGCTTCGTCAGGGAGGACACCGTCCTTCCCATGATGTACATGCCTGACGCGCTCAAGGGACTCATCGACCTCGCGGAGGCCCCCCTCGAGAACCTGAAGCACCACTGCGACTTCAACATGGCATCCATGTCGTTCTCCGCAGGGGAGCTGGCAGCTGAAATAAGAAAGCACATCCCCGAGCTCGAGGTCACCCACAAACCCGATTTCAGGCAGGCCATCGCTGATTCCTGGCCGCAGTCCATCGACGACAGCGCTGCAAGGGAAGAATGGGGTTGGCAGCCGTCATACGACATCTCCTCGATGACAAAGGACATGATCGAGAAGCTCCAGGCGAGGTTGAAATGATGGAGTCGATAACCCCGGAGCCGCATGAGCCAATTATACGAAAAAGTATAATACGAAAAAGTATAATCTGACCTTCATGAGATTTCATGGCAGGTCCAGGGAGATGAAAGCCCTTTCAGACCCCGGTTCTCCTTTCTTCATCGTTCTGTGGGGAAGGAGAAGGATAGGAAAGACCTTCCTTGCATTGAAGGCTTTCAAGGACCCGCTTTACTTCTTCGTGGGTAGAAAGTCCTCATCGCTCCTGCTCGAAGAGTTCACGGAAGTGGTGAGAAAGGGGTATACCTACATTCCAACCTTCAAGAATTGGGAAGAGTTCTTCAGGTATCTTACGAGTGAATACAGTGGGACCGTGATCATCGATGAATTCCAGAATTTCCAGTTCTCGGACCCTTCTGTCTTTTCAACGCTTCAGAAGGTCCTTGACGGATCTCCGTCCTACAGATTGGTGGTTGTCGGATCCTATGTCGGCATGATGAAAAGGATCTTCATGGATTCCAAGGAGCCCCTTTTCGGGAGAGCTACGGGCAATATGAGAGTGGGGCCCCTCCCATTCCCGGTGATCTGGAGCATCCTTGATGATCTGGGGGTCCAAGACATCGAGGAGAAGATCTCGATCTATTCTGTTTTCGGAGGTGTTCCTTACCATTACGTATTGATGGAGAATTTTCGGATCACTTCCTTCAGCGACTGCCTGGAACGACTTGTGTTCTCCCCCCTTGCACCGCTGCGGTCAGAAGTAAAAAATGTTCTCATAGAAGAGTTCGGAAGGAATTATTCAACATATTTCTCGATACTCCAGTCGATCGCATCGGGTAAAACTGCCATTTCGGAGATCTCAAGTGCTACGAACATTCTGGTCCAGAGCCTTGGAAAATATCTCCAGGAACTGATCGAGGTCTATGACATCCTTGAAAGGATCGTACCTGTGGATGGAGGGAGAAGGGGGATATATCGAATACGGGACCCGTTCACAAGGTTCTGGTTCAGATATGTGGGATCGCATCTCTCGGACCTCGAATTCGGTAGGAACTCCTACCCCCTTGAAATGGCAATGAATGACCGCCCCATGATTTCTTCCTGGGAGTTCGAATCGATAGCCATGGACCTTCTGGGATCAGGGTACAACAGGGTCGGAAAATGGTGGAACAGAAAGGGGGAGGAGATAGACGTCGTTGCCATAGATGACAGAGGAAAAAGCGTCCTGTTCGGCGAAGTGAAATGGACCTCCAAGAAGGTGGGGAAAAAGGAGCTCGCAACACTAAGGTCAAGATCGGATATGGTGAAAATAAAACGGGGATACAAGAGGAAGTATCTCCTGGTAAGCAGATCCGGTTTCATGGACCTGATGATGGAAGATGATACCGTTCTATGGGGCCTTGATGATATAGATTCCAAGGTCAGGGAACTCGATGAAAACGATTGAAAGCACACTTTTCCTTCCGGGCGCGTGAAACAACCACGAATATCGCAGGCAACTCCCAAGGTTCCTTATCGGTCCGATTTCAGGCAGGCCATCGCTGATTCCTGGCCGCAGTCCATCGACGACAGCGCTGCAAGGGAAGAATGGGGTTGGCAGCCGTCATACGACATCTTCTCCATGACAAAGGACATGATCGAGAAGCTATCAGCAAGATTGAAATAAGGTCCTTCAAGGCTGCGAGAAACCCATTACAATGGGCCCGTTCTGATAGCCGTGGATGATGTCAGATCACCCATTTCGCAATCGCCATCATGATGAGGAACACCCCCACTCCGAGAAACATGGGCACCGGAAGGCCCGGGAGTATGCCGGAGCCTTCAGCTCTTGTCAGCCTGTATATGGTGTAGGCGAAACCCGCGAGGATCGCCACGAGAACGGGAATGAAGAAGAACGGCATCATCCAGTAGCCTTGGTCCGGGATGTAGGTCGTCGAGTAGTAAAGGGAATGGGCCCCCAGCACCGAGTAGAACACAAGGTCCCCGATCCCCAGCTGCCAGCTCCCGGCGTCGTAGGTAAGGTGCTCGAAGGGGAAGTCCTCGGCATCGTCGCCAAGGGGGTCGAGCTTCACCATGAGATTCCCGTCGATGTCCATCTCAACCATCTGCTTGATGGGGCCCTTGAACACCGCGTATATGTCCCAGATGGCGAGACCCACGAGCAGAAAAAGGACCGTTGGAGTTCCGAGGATGACGGCCATGAAGGCTCCCATGAGGGCGGATATGATGATCAGCGAGTAGTTCCTCTCCGACCGCTTGAAACCCCTCGAGAGGATTATGGAGGAGAACACGTAACCGAAGATCAATCCGCATATCAAAAACGTCAGAAGCGTTCCCCATGCATAGAGTTCCGGGATCGAGACCATGACGAACTCCACGGGTTCCCTGACGTAGAGGACATACCAAACCCGCTGGTAGAGGGCCTCGTTCAGCTTGAATATGAAGTATGTGAGTATCACCCCGCTTGCGATGGTAAGCGCACCCCGGAAGATGTTCTTGAGCATTCTTCGCTTCCCCATCCTGATTATTGCAAGTATCCCGAAGCTGCCGATTATGGCCGGGATCAGGAAAAGCAGTGTGTTTCCGAGTCCCACACTTGCCTGCGTTCCCGCACTGGCGCCCTCCTCGGCGGTGAATACCGTTGCCTCCACCTGGGTCTCGGAAAGGGTGGCAAAGACCGCAAGCAGGCTCGCCATGAGTATCACCGTGAGAACGGGGAGGAAGAAGTAGAAACCCCTCTTGATGAGCCCGGGCAGGGAAGGTCCACCCATGTGACCCCAATGGGGACTGGATGTATAAATGTCACTCCCCACCGATGCGCCGTTTCATCTGAAATCCATGAGATTCGACTGAACGGGCCCGTCGGGAGCGTTCTCCTCCTCTACCATCGGCTCCCCCCCCTCGACCAGGTTCTTTATCTGGACCGCCAGCTGTCTTCCGATACCCTTCACCGATGCAAGCCGGGGGATCGTTGCCTTCCTTATGTTATCCATGGAATCAAAGCCCGAATCGAACAATCTCCGGGCCCTCACCCTGCCTATTCCCTTAATCATGATGATCGGGAGCAGTTCCTCCCTTATGCCGTTCTCCACGCGAAGAGCGACCTTATCGATCCCGGATGTCATCCCGGTGTTGAATAGCCTCGATAGCTCTCTCATCGCGTAGAGGATCCAGACAGCCGTCTCCACCTTGTTCCTGACATCTCCGGGTCCCAGATTGAAAAGGGTCTCCATCCTCTCCTCCGAGGCCTCCTTCCGGTCCTGGTTCTCACCTATCCACTCCATCAGGAACATGGCGGTCTTCACCGAGTTCAGGAACCATTCGTAGTCCGCATCCTCTTCCGGTATCGGAAAAAGCAATTCGTCCTCGTGTTCGTACATGAACTTCGTAACATACTTCCGGTCCCTGCCCCTGACGAAGAGCGGATAGATGTCAGGGGTCAGACACACCGCCTGGAGAATGGAAAAGGGTGTGATATTCTTTCTCTCCGAGTGCAGGGCATCCCTCAGCACCACCGCCGAGAGAGGGTCGATGTAGAGCCTCGCAACCCGCTTTCCGAGATCGGTGGCCTCCACCATGCCCCCTTCCCTTCTCAGGAAACCCTTCTCTTCCAGGAAATCGAGTATGTCCTCGATGTCGACACTTATCTTCCATGTGTCGTTCTGGAACGCGTAGAATGTGGATCTTATGAAATCCCACATCTCGTCCAGGTCCCTGACGTAGTTAGTTGCGAAGGATGAGAGAAGGTGCATTCGAAGTGCAGGTTTCGACCCGAGTTTGGAAAGCACCTCCTCGGGCTTGCCCCAGACATACCTCTCGAGGAGGACGTTTACCTCCTCCTCGCTCCTTGCAAGGATGAAGGACTCTCCTTCCTTGTCGTATCTTGGTCTCCCTGCCCGGCCGAACATCTGCTTGATCTCGAGCACGGGTATGGGTGCCCGGGGGTTCCAGGCCTCGAACCTTGTCCAGTCCCTGACGATGACCCTTCTGGCCGGAAGGTTGATCCCTGCCGCCAGGGTCGGCGTGGCAAAGAGTGCTTTTATCCTCCTCTCCTTGAAAGCGTTCTCGATGACCTTTCTGTGCTCGTTGGAGAGGCCGGCGTGGTGGAAGGCGGCACCCCCCGCAACGGCCTTCTTCAGCTTTCCGACCACCCTGGCATCGGACCCTCCAAGGGAATTCACAACATCCCTGAGGGTTAGGAGGTCCGTATCGGCAAGGTGGCCGGAGAGGACCTTCCCCATCTCCACCGAAGATGATTCTGCGCTGCGTCTGGTGTTAACGAACACCAGGACCTGCCCCCCCCCGTCGTATGAATCTAGGATTCCGTCAAGCACTCCGTCCATCAGGGTGTTCCCCGTCCTTGGCTTGATCTCCTGGATCCCGAGGTCGTCGTATGTGACCTCGCTACCCTGGAGAACGCCTTCCTTCAGGCTCACCGGCCGGAAGTCGGATGTTATCAGCCTGGCATCGAGCCACCCGGCGATCTCCGCGGAGTTCCCTATTGTTGCGGACAGGCAGATGAGCTGGGCGTCGGGGTTGAGCTGCTTGAAGCGTGTGAGTATCACCTCGAGGGTGGGGCCCCTCCCCGTATCGTTGATCAGATGCACCTCGTCGGCGACTATGACCTTGAGGTCCGCGAGCCATCTGGACCTGTGGCGAAGAAGTGAATCTGCCTTCTCGGATGTTGCCACGACCACATCGTAGGATTCCAGGTGTTTGTCGTCATCATCGAGATCCCCGTATGAAAGGGCGACCTTTATCCCGAGTTTCGAAAGCTCTCTCAATTCCTCGTACTTCTCCGAAGCGAGGGCTCTGAGAGGGACAATGTAGAGGGCCTTCCCCTTCCTCAGGACCTTGTTGAGCACGGCGATGTATGCGATAATTGATTTGCCAGCCGCGGTCGGGACCGCAACCACGAGGTTCTCCCCATTGGCAATGGGCTCGAGTGAATCTTTCTGGGGAGGATACAATTCCTCTATACCCCAGATCTCGAAGGCCTCCTTCACCCGGGGATGCATCTTCTTCGGGAGGGGGTCGGTAGCCATCCTTTTACCTCTTCCTCTTTCCCCTTCTGTTCTTTGACTTTCCCGTGCCCTTGTTGGCCCACCATCCCTCCCTGAACGGGGGCTGCCTGCCCCCGCCTTCGCTCTTCTTTACCTCCATCTCCTTGATGCTCTCGAACCTTTTTTCGAGCCTCTTCTTCAGATCCGTCGGATCCCCGCCGCCGTAGGCATCCATCCTGGCTGCAAGGGAGGCCGCGGATGCCAGCGAACGGGCCATCTTCCCCCTCTTCCTCTGGGGGAGCGAATGGACCCACGGATGCTGGAAGAGCACCCCGTGTTTAGGTGGTTTACCCCCTTCCTTCAGGAACTTGAAGAACATCTTCTCCGCGCCAAGGACCTGCACGGTGGAGGAGGGCAGGCGCGCGAGTCTCATCAATCCCCCCGCCGAGCCGATGAGCCGGGCTCCGACTAGGGGCCCCACCACCGAAGCGAGGCACGGGGCGACGCTCTTCATCTCGACCTCCAGATAGGATTCCATTGCCTCCCTGGATTCCCAGAGCTTCAGGGCGAGAGCCGCAAGCTGGGAGAGACCCGTGAGGTCCGGCTCTCCGTCCATTTCCGGAGGCCTGAAACCCTTCATCCTCTCGCCAAGCTGGGGATGCTCGGCCTCCACGAACCTCATGATCCTCGACGGGTCGGGCTCGGTTCTGACGGATGCGAGGAAATCGCGGTGGTCCGCGAGCTCCGCAGCCTCCGGCCAGTATTTGGAGTACCATTCGGTGATCCTCTCCTTCACGAGGTTCAGGGAGGTATCTATGTCGGTCAGAGCCCCCACCCCTGAGAGTATGTTTCCGTCCCTTGGACCCTCCCCGGCGGACATCTGGGCCCTGAGGCTGTTCGCTTCGATGATCAGGTCCATGGAATAATCCTTATCAGAGGGTGACGGGACACGGATATCCGTTAGTTCAACGGTTTCCGCCGTGGGAAGGATATCTTTCAGCCTGTTCTCGCCCACCATGGTTATCTCGAGACCCAGTGCCGCTTCCCTCTCCCTTTCGAGGATCTCCCCCCTGGCAATGGAGGTGAGGTCCCTGGCTATGGAGGTGGCATCCTTCCTCGCGCCTTTGAAATCCACAACCTTCCAGATGCCGTTCTCCGATCTCAGAACGAATGTGCCGTACCAGAGTGTGTGAAGGAGCATTGGGATACACGACCTCAACGGTGCATATGTGAACTGACATATAAAGGGATGACAGAAGGGGGTGGTGCGAAGATATTTTATCGATGGGATGGCGCTTGAGTGCGCCATCCCATCTCAGGGGACTGGCCGGGGGAGTGGGGTCGGATCGGGGGTATTTTGGGGGGAGGTCTATCTGCAATGATACTCGGCCAGCACCGCAGTCGAATTGCACCCGTAGCAGCCGGTCACGTAAATTGTCTCAATGGTCTCTATGGAGAGATAGTAGAGGTCGAAGTGGCCGATGCCGTCCTCGAATCCGTTGCACCGGTTGAACGCTATCGCCCATGAATCCTCTCCCTTGAAGGTGCACTTCTCCGCGTAGGTGGGTATCCTGTTCGGCCGGGCCGACATGTCATCGTAGAGCTCATCAATGCAGTAACCGAAGATCTCCTCATCCTCGCCAAGGTCGGAGACCTTCTCCTTCATCCTTTCAACTAGGGCGTCCCTCAGCTCCACCGAGAGGTCCTCTCCGGTGTAAGCTTCGGAGAACAGGTCGTGTACATCCTGGTATGGAATGGAGGTTGGTTCATCGGTGTAATCTATTCCCGTGACCTTCACTTCCGGTTCCACCCTCAGATCGATCTTCCCGGGATCATCTGTGTCATCCTTGTCGGCGGGACCGGGATTGGGATTGTTACCGGGATCAGGAAAGATCTCAAGGCACCCAGAGAGCAGGAGAAAGATTGTAACTATGATCACGCTTACGGTCAGAAAAAGCCATGCCATGGGCGGATTACTCCTCTCGGTTTCCATGGGTATCACCACTATGCGATGATGATCAATGGGCTTGGGCATATATAGTCAGTTTGGAACATGCTTTGGACACCCTTAAATAAACATTTCACCATAATGGAGGGGGGAAGGGGAATGAAGCCGGAATCGAGAGCTAAATGGGTCCTGTTGCCGGTCCTTTTACTCCTGATGCCGCATTCCCTTGCAGGGGGAGGAAAAGAGATGGCTGCCCCGGAAAGCTTTGAAGGGGCCCGAGTTGCGAACCCTGTCAGGCCTGTTTGCGGAGGATACACGGAGATCGTCTCCGACGGGTCCGTGGGATTCACAGCGGAGATCGATCCCGGTCGGATCATGCTTCGTGAAAGCTCGGTCGAGTATCTTGTCAAGGGGCCCGCAGGGACCGAGAGACTCATCCTCCATTTCGAAGGATGCGGTCCCGTTATCCCGGAAGGGAGGCAGGAACTTCCCGGAACCACCAATTACCTGATGACCGGAGGGGAGGATATTGTCGGGGCCCGGAGCTTCGAATACGTTTTTTACGAACACCTCTGGGACGGAATAGATCTGGTATACGGATTCCAGGGGATGGATCCGAAGTACGAGTTCGTTGTACATCCGGGCGCCGATATCGAGGATATTACGGTCCGTGTATCCGGGGCGGAAGATCTCCATATCGACGAGGGAGATCTGGTGATGAGGACCTTTTCGGGGATGGATATCAGGGACACGGGTCTTGCCGTCAATTACCTTGACGGGGGAGCCCGGCTGGATGCGTCCTTCGGGCTGCTCTCCGGGGATTCCTACTCCTTTCTGGTGGAGAACTGGGACGGGGAAAGGCCCATAACAATAGATCCCGTCCTGGTCTCAACATATCTCGGCGGTGACGATGAGGAGGGGTTCTACGACGTTGTGGTGGACGATACGGGATACGTCTATCTTCTCTCCACAACGGGTTCAGATGATTTCCCGAGGGTTGGAAACGAGGTGCTTTCGGAAGAAGGCATCCTCGGCGATATGGTCAGCGTCACCAAGTTCGAACCGGACCTCTCGGATGTGGTATTCACGACCATATTCGGCGGAAAAGATGATGATATCGGAAGGTCCATGGCAATTGACGGCCAGCAGAGAATCTGGATAGCGGGTTACACCGGATCTGGCGATCTTCAGGTCACCGATGATGCACTTCAGGAAGAAATTGGGGATGACTACGACGGTTTCGTACTTTGTCTCTCGAGCGATGGATCGGAAGTTGAATACTGCACCTACCTGGGGGGTGACCGGAACGATCATGTCATGGAGATCGCGGCCCTTCCTGACGGCTCCGTGGTGGTGGGGGGGATGACGTACTCCGTTACAGGTTCCATCACAGCAACCGAGGGGGCTTTGAACATCAGGGAAACCGGGGATCTCAACAGTGACATATTCATCATGAGGTTCTTCCCCTTCTCGAAGTCCGTATCCTTCATCGCATTGATAGGCGGATCGGGAGTAGATGAACTCTTCGACATGAAGCTTGACGACCAGTTCAACCTTTACATCACCGGCAACACATGGGGTGATTTCCCGATCACGGAGGGAAGCCCCGGAGAGGCTGGTCAGGATATCTTCCTCACCAAGATCGATCCCACGGGGGCCCACATAAGATATTCCGCTCGTATCGGAGGGGATGGCCCCCTCACGGATTCTCCTTACTGCCTGGAGGTGCTCGGGGACGGCTCGGTGATAATTGCCGGACGGGCCAGCAATCAGAACTTTCCTGGAAGGCCGCCGGTTTCGAGCCGCGTGGACCTCGGTTTCGTTCTGAAAATGGACCCCGGGGGAAAGGAGATCGTCTACTCAAGGGTCATGGACATCGAATCCGGATTCTTTGATGTTGAGATCACGGACCAGGGCCGCCTGTGCCTTGTGGGCTATTCCGATCAAAGGGAGGATGTCATTGAGTCGAACGGGGCCATTTTCGCGGATCCGGGTGATGATCATACTGGGATAATAGTAATTCTTTCAGGGGAGGACCTCAAGGTAGAATACCTTGGAACTCTCGGAGAGTATGTCTTCCCGGGAGCCGTGAGATTTCTCGACGACGGAACCCTTTTGGTAGGCGGCGAGGTCTATTACCAGAACCTCCCCGGGGGTCCGGAGGAGGGATATGATGACACCTTGAGCGATCACCATGATCTCTTTCTTCTGAGGATGGACCTCGATCCGAACCCTCTTCCACCGACCAACCTCACCATTAAAACAGGGTACAGGAAGGCTTATCTTAGCTGGGTCCGAAATGCGAACGAGACCTTTGACGGGGTCCCCACATACGAGATCCACAGGACGGAGAGGCTCTATTCATACGGAGACGATGAGTGGGAGCTCATCGGTGTCGTCTCCGGACAGGAAAGCTACATCGACGAGGAAGTGGAGTTCGATCACACCTACTTCTACAGGGTGGTCACCAGATTCGGGTCGAATACCTCAAGGCCAACAGATAATCTCATGATCAACATCAACTCGAATGTTCCTGCCCCTGTCTTCGTGGAGGCGAAGGTGGAGAACGGGACGGTCACGTTGAGATGGGAGATCCCGGAACCGGACTATTCCGAGCATGTCATGGGATTCATCATACGCCGGACATCCGTGAAGAACGGTTTCGAGGAAGAGTTCGAGAACATAAGGGCGGATGACAGGACATGGACGGACAGATGGGTCAAGGAGGGGGACACCTGTAAGTACAATATCGAAGCGGTACTCCTCATGGAGAGCTATTCCGACCCGGACCAGAGCCAGAGATCGGAAACATTGGTGGTAAGGGTACCATACCGGGAAGATACAAAGGAAGTCGAGGAGGAGAAGGACTGGATCGCGGTCATGATCGCCGCCTCCATGATCACCTTCATCATCCTGGTGTCGGCAGCTGCTGTTCTCTATTTTCTCCCTGACAGACGGGTGAAAGATGCCGCACCCGAGGAATGAGTTCTACTCATACATCAGGGATGCATTGGAGGGGGAGGAAGGTTCGGAGGAGGCAGTCCTTGAGCCGGCCTTGCATAAAGACCCGGTGCTGGAGTTCCGGGGGGCATGGCAGGGGGCATCCCCGGTGGAGGGGGAGGCTGCCTGCTCCTCGATATCAATACCAATGCAACAACGGCTAGCAATATGATCATGACTGCTCCCAGGACGACGGCCACGATCACCAGGCCCGTATTGCTGCTTTCAACAGGCTCTTTTGGAGGCTCCACCACGTTGATGAAATGCTTCTCCGTAGTGTCGGACCCTCCGTCCGAGACCGAGAGAGTGATGGTGTATAGCCCCTTTTCCGAATACGAGTAGTTCAACACGTTCTCATCGGTCACGATCGGCTCCGTGCCGTCACCCATGTCATAGGTGAATACGAGGTTCGAGATGTCGGATATTGTGTCCGTGGTTGCGGAAGCGTCAACCCAGAACCATTCATCAACCTCGACCTCATCCGGAGCATCGATGTATACCAGAGGTGGAGCGTTGCTCACGACGAACATGATCTCCTCCGTGTCCATGTCGGAATCATCGTCGATAACTGTCAGGATAACCCTCATGATGCCGGATGTGGTGTAGGTGTGATCGATGACAGGGCCCCCGTAGGACTTCGTCCCGTCCCCGAGATCCCAGTGATACCTCAGGGTCTCGAGGTCGCTCTCCGTGTCCGTGGACCTCGTTGCATCGAAACGAACGGATTCGTCCTTGTAGGAGCTCCTCTTTGTGGAATAGAGCTCTGCCTTTGGAGCGATGTTCGAGACATTTATCTGCAGCTTCGAGTACCCGTAGTCATCATGCTCGTCCCTCACGGTGAAAGTGACATTGTAAGTACCCGACAGCTCGAAGAGATGATCGAACTCCAGCAATTCGTAGAAATATTCCACATTCCCCCGGTCCACTATCTTCCACTCGTAGTACAGATCGTCCTCATCGGAAGGTGTATCGGAGACCTCGGCCGTGAAAAACAGTCTGACATCCTCCGATGTCTCGGTGATGGTGGGAGAGAGGATAACGCAGGTCGGTGGTAGATTCCTTACAAATATGTTCCTCTCATGGGAATAGGTTGCCCCGTCCCCGTCCTTCACCGTTGCATTCACCGTAAAGGAACCCGGTTCGGTGAAAGTATGCCGGGTGGAAAGACTGCTCGTCCATCCGGTAGAGGGAGACCCATCACCGAAATCCCAGATCACCCTCAATTCTTCCATGTCGTTCTCGGTGTCGTCAAGCTCGATGTTGAACACGATCTCCTCATCCATATTGAAATAACCCGACTGCTCGATATGGACGAATGGTACCACGTTCACAACCGTGACCTCCATGAAGGCGGATGCGGTCTCATCATGTCTGTCGATGACCTCCACCGCCGCCCTGAAGGTCCCGTTCTCGGTGTATTTGAAGGTCGCTTCATTGGACCTCTGCCAGCCCGTTGACCTCCCGTCACCCGCATAGAACCGGTATTCCATCCGGTCCATATCGAGGGGTGAATCAACCGCTGCTGCCGTGAAGGTCACCGATCTTCCCTCCGTCACCAGATCCTCACCTGATAGGGTGACCTCGGGCATCCTGTTCACGACCATTATCCCGATATCATGAGTGTCGGAGGCACCATCGTCATCAACGACCATGAATCTGATCAGGTAGTTCCCCATATCATCGAAGCTGACGGTCCGTCCGGGATCAAGGGAATGTTCCCAGTTGCCGTCACCCATGTCCCAGTAATATGACATGTTGCCACTTTCGAGGTCGGAAGAAGTATCGAGCACAACGGGTTCTATGAGGAATTTTTCGCTCTCGTTCAACTCGATGACATCCGGGTAGAATATCTCGGGCATGACATTGGAGACCTTGATGAGCAAAGGTTCAAGGTCCCGGTATGTTCCGTATGTATCCCTGGCCCTGAACCGGATCCACCTCCAGCCGTGAGTGTAATAGCTCAAGGTTTGGGTCCCATCACTGTCAGGGGTTTCGAATATCCTGTCGTTATCCAGGTCCCAGTACATCTCGGTGACGGGGGCCCCGGTCGTCGATATAACTATGTCAACCGAGCCGTCCTCGTCGATCTCGAAGAGGTCCGGTCCCGTGATCGTTAACTTCTGGGTCGTGGGCTCCTTGATCTCGTAGAGCCCGTCAACGGGCATGCTCACGACCTTCTGTATCCTCCCGGAGGTCCAGTATATCCATATCTCGTCTATGGTTGTCCTCGTTCCCAGTCCGAAATGGAGCCTCTGTGGTTGCTGGAAGCCGTGTCCCCCGCAATCCCCCCCCACATACCTCGTCAATGTCAGGTCCCCGGACTTCGCAACCACCTTGGTCCCTGTTGCGTCGGTCGATGTCTGGTCATTTCCCCCCGCTCCCCTGAGGTCAAGCTCCAGCCAGTGATTGGAGTTCCCGGGGTTCCGGAATAGATGGAGCTGCCTCGGGCCCTTGTATGGATATGTCCCCTCGGTGCAGAAATCCAGGTTGCCGTCGTTGTCGTAATCCACGAAGGTCCCGCCGGTATTGGACCACACCTTCAGGTTGGAGGCGTCCGTCCTGTCGGTGAAGGTCGAATCACCGTCATTCTCCCAGAGGAAGGAGTTGTCCCAGAAGGAATACGTTTTCACCTGGGGCACCCATATATCCAGGTCGCCATCGTTCTCGTAATCGCCCCATGCGATCCCGAAGTAGTCCTCGTCCTTCCACATGTAATCTCCCGTGTCCGGGTCCTGGACTATGGTGCCGGAGGGGGTTATCGGAATACCTGCCTGGACCCTGATATCAGTGAAATCGAGGTACGGGGGCCCGGAGTTCTCGAATAGCTGGGAATCGGCGCAGTAGTATCCCCTGTTCATCCCCGACCCCTCGTCATCCTTGTGGGCAAGATGTGATACCCAGAGATCCATGTCCTGGTCGTTGTCGAGATCCGCCCATCCCGCTCCGTTGGAATGCCCGTAATAGGTCGTACCCTGGTAATCGGTAGCCTTGCCTGTGAGATTGTATTCAGGCGCCTTATCGACGAAGGTGCCGTCGCGCTGATTGATCCAGAGCTGGTTCGGAGTTAGGTGGTAGTTGCTGACGTAGATGTCGGGCCACCCATCCTCGTTGGGGTCGCACCAGACAACACCCATGCCCGCATAGGATGTCTCGCGTGGTCGGAGTCCGGCGGAAAGGGATACATCCGAAAAGGTTCCGTCTCCGTTGTTCCTGTACAACCTGTCCATCTCGCCGGGATACGGCCACTGCAGGTCCCCGGGCTTCCTCCACCCCACGGTGAAGATATCCGGGTATCCGTCCCTGTTGTAATCCCCCCATGCGATACCTTCCGACGGAAGTCCGTCGGAGGGGTTCCCGGCGCTTGATGTGACATCGGTAAAATCCCAGTTCGGGGGCCCGTTGTTGCGGAAGAGATGGTCGTCGTCCCCTGCGGTGTAGAAGTCGAGGTAGCCGTCAGCGTTGTAATCGGCCCACTGGGAATATCCCCTTGTGATGTTCACGCCCGTTTCGCCGGAGACTTCGGCGAAGTCCCAGTTCGGGGGGCCGTTGTTTCGGAAGAGATAGTTCGAGGAGGGGCCCCTGACCAGAAGATCGAGGTATCCGTCGTTGTTGTAGTCGCCCCAGGCAAGGTTGTCGCCCCTGTATGCTGAGAGGCCGGCCTGGATGGAGACGTTCACGAAGGAGGGAGCCCTCGCCGGAGCATAATCCGGCCTTCCGGAAGATGTCTCATTCCCGCCGATCTCCACAATGAACACCGGTAAGATCAACGTCAACACCAGAAGCATTGATGTCAGGGTCCTGGACTTCATTTTTTCGCCCCCTCCATTATTGTGGATGCACCTACTTAAACGAAGTGGAGGACGGATGCATCTTGGGCTTTTTCAATTGGAGAGTGTTATTACCCTAGAGGGAGAAAATATTATTCCGGTGTCAGGTATTGTCCCTGGTGGTGCAGGCCGAACAGGAATTTCATGTCGAGCATATCCCCGGCGGGGAAAGAAAGCTCCTTTTCATTCATGGATACGGCGGCAATCCGGAGCAGCCCGGCGTCAGATGGTTCATGGAGAAGTTCAGGGAACACGGCCTGGATGTGACATACATTATTCTCCCGACCGTGGTGAGGGATTTCGATGAGGATGTGCTCGAGCCCGCAAGGGAGGTGGAAAGGAGCATGGGAGAGCATGTGGCAGCCGGTTTCTCCTTCGGGGGATTGACACTTTCCTATCTCTTCTGGGCGAAGAGAAGAATATTCCTTTCCCCGTTCTGGGGGGTGAACGACAGGTGGATGCACAAAGGAACACAGAGCGTCGTGAAAATGCTTTCCATGATCACGAAGCCTCTGCTCCCCAGAAGGTTCGACATGGAAGAGGCGGGCCCTCTGGCGGTGGAAAAGGATCTCGAGGGCATCCCTCAGTATGTATCCTTCGAGACCGTGGACCGATTCTTCAAGGCACAGAAGGAGATCCCGCCTCCGATGGAGGGCGATGTTGTATTCTATTCCACCGGGGACAGGTTGGTCTCCCTGAGCGCCATCGAAAACAGGGGCATCGAGAAACATCAGTTCAGGGGAGGGCACATGTTCTACCTCTCAAGGGAGAGGAAGAATATCATGAAGAATATCCTTCGGAAGATCGACGAGGGGTTCGATCAGACCCATTCTGCAATCTGATGAGCATCGGTGAACACCATCCTTCTCGCAAGTGTGACCGCCATGATGGAGGTGATTATGCCTCCTCCCACTATCATAAGGTAGACAATTATCTGGTATTCCGCCGCAAGGATCGGATCGGTCCCCGCGATGAGAAGGCCCGCCATGGCCCCGGGGATGAATATGATCCCAAGGGTCTTGAGGGAATCAAGGTTGGGTATGAGGGCTGCCTTCACGGACATCCTGGAATACTCCTTCATTGCCTCCTTCGAATCGGCACCCAATGATAGCATTGTCTCCAGTGCCGGTCTGTTGGTCTCGAACTCCCTTATCAGCCTGTTCAGGGCCAGTGAGCATATCGTCATGGCGTTCCCGAAGGCCATCCCCGCAAGCGGAATGACGAACTGGGGTTTTGCGGGCATGGCGCCCGTCAGTGCAAGGACAACAAGGACGACCGTGGCCCCCACCAGTATCGAGGGTGTGGTGATCCTGTAGGCTTTTGGCATCTTTCCCGCCCTCTTCGCTGATGTGTACCCGCCCATCACCGCCATTGCCCCTATTATGAGCCAAACAGGGTAATACCAGTATTCGAACTCGAAGACGAAGTACAGTATGGTTGCGGCAACGAAGAGCTGGGCCCCTCCTCTGAGGAGGGCGAGGGTATACTCCTTTGCAATTCCTATCTTCTTCCGGACGGATATTATGATGACAGCAAAGAAAAGGACCATCACCATGGCGAGTATGATCAGGCCTTCATCCCATGTGTACGGAATTCCGCTCAATATGCTCCCTCCCATCCGAACTCATCTACCCTCTTCACTTCCTTCACCTTCCCTTTCTTCAGATTGGCGATCCTGTCGGCAATCCTCATTGCCTGGGGAACGTCGTGTGTGACCCAGACCACTGTGAGCTTTCTGCCTCTTGCGAAGTCCAGGATGGTTCGCTCCATCCTCTCGACCTTCTTTGGATCGACACCCACTGTCGGTTCATCCAGGAGTAGGACCTCCGGTTTGAGAGCCAATGCTCTCGCAAGCGCCACCCTCTTCTTTTCACCACCGGAGAGCTTCGATGCATCCTTTTCAGCGAATCTCGAGGAGAGTCCCGCGTCCTTGAGGGAGGCAGAAACATTGCATTTTCCGGTTATTGAGGCCAGTCGTGGACCGTAGGCGACATTGTCCTTCACTGTCCCCGGAAGCATGACACTCTCCTGGGGGACAAGAACGGCTTTCCTTCTGAGAAGGACCGGGTCAATATCTTTGATGTCCTTTCCCTTGAAGGAGACGGTCCCGCTGTCGAGCTCCATGAGGCGGTTCATTGCCCTGAGAAGGGTCGATTTTCCGCTTCCGGAAGGTCCGACCAGTGCCAGTATCTCTCCCTTCCGGACCTCGAGGTCGATCCCCTTGAGCACATGGTTGTCACCCAGCTTCTTCCTGGCCTCCTTTACAATGAATATCTTCATTCCAGGACCTCCTTCGAAAGCTCCGAGATATATTCCTTCAGTTTCCGAAGCGCCAGGGTACCTTTCTCCGTGGCGGTGTAGACCTTTCTGATCTTTCCCTTGACGTTCTCTTCCCTGGAGTCAAGGGCCCCGTCCTTCTCCATCTCGTGTAGGATGGGATACAGGGTCCCCGGACCGATGCTGTATCCGTGATGTCCAAGTTCCTCCATCATCTCCACCCCGTAGACGCCTCCATCATTTACCGCATGATGAAGGATATGGGCCCGGATGAAACCGAGCAGGACCTTTTTCTCGTACATGATATCGAAGAACGATATCGAGTTTCGATATAAATTTTTTGGGCTTTCATTTTGAGGGGACTAAACGACCCCACGATCCCGAAAGAACCGAAAACCTAAATACGATCTTTCCATACACATAACCGACCGACCGGTCGGTCGGACGATGAAGGAGTGAACATGACACCGGGATCGGACATGAAGGAAAGGATCCTCAAAGCCGCCTTCGAGCTGTTTTCAAGCAGGGGTTATGACAAGGTATCCCTCAACGAGGTGGTCGTCAAAGCGGGTGTTTCCAAGGGAGGGTTGTTCCACCATTTCGATTCCAAATACATACTGGCGAGGGATTCTCTCATCTGGTGGTCCAATGAGAAGATGGTGCCCGTGTTCTTTTCCAATATGAAGGAAGATGCATCTCCCGAAGAGATGCTCGTTTCCTTCATAGATCTCATGATGGGCATAATGAAGGATGACATCGGATTCACCAGATTCTTCTGGTCCGTATTCGACGAGGCCATGAGAAGGGAGGAGGATCTCTCCATCTGGCTTGAATTCCTGGAGCAGTATGCGACGATGATCTCGATGATCTACAATAAGATGGGAGTGAAGGACCCCTACATGAAATCGATGCTCTTCCTTTCAAACATGGACGGGATGGCGCTTTACCACTCAATGTTGAAACAGACCGGCAGGGATCTCGACCTCGGGGCCCTAAGGGAGGAGTTCATCAGGACATATGTTACATTCGAAGAGGAGGCCAGTGGATGAACGGTGAGATAATAATGGAAACGAAGGGACTGAAGAGAACGTTCGAACTGGGAGAGGTTCAGGTAAGGGCCCTCCGGGGGATCGACCTCAAAGTGAAGAGGGGAGAGTTCCTCGTGATCCTGGGCCCGAGCGGCTCCGGGAAGACCACGCTCCTTAATTGTCTCGGTGGAATAGATTCTCCCACGGAGGGATCGATAATCGTCGAGGGCAAAAACATAGGTTCTTTCAAAGAAACAAAGCTCTCCGAATACAGAAGGAACAGTGTGGGCTGGATATTCCAGTTCTTCAACCTGATCCCTTCGCTCACCTCTTCCGAGAACGTTGCCCTGGCCCTGGAGATGGCAGGGGACCGAAAGGATATGATGGAAAGAAGCAGGGAAGCACTCTCACTAGTGGGCATCCCGGACAAAGCGAACATGTTCCCTTCCCAGCTCTCGGGCGGTGAGCAGCAGAGGGTGGCGATAGCGAGGGCCCTTGTGAAGAAACCTAGGATAGTCCTTGCGGACGAACCCACGGGCAATCTGGACTGGGTCACGGGCCAGAAGATAGCGGAGCTCATGAGGGACCTGAACAGGAAAGAGGGCATCACCTTCGTGATAGTGTCCCACGACATCTCCATCACGGATGTGGCGGACAGGGTGATCCGCCTGATGGACGGTCAGATATCCACCCAGAAGACGAACGGGCCGAGGACCAAGAAGGTGATGGAAGAATGATCATTCTGATCAAGAAGGCGGTCCGGGACCTTCTGAGGCACAAGCTCCGCACCATCTCCATAATCCTCGCCATCGCGCTTTCTGTGGGCCTCGGGATAGGTCTCGTCAACGCAACAAGGGACGCTTTCAACTCCTTCGACAGGAGGCTGGAAGTGACCAACTACGAGGACATGGACATTAGGTTCGACATGGCGGGGGTCGACCTACGAGCCATAGGGGATATCGAAGGCGTGGAGAAGGTAATGGGAAGGATATTCATAGAGACCCAGGTCAGGATCGGCGAGGAAAGGTACAAGACCCACTGGATATCCGCCCCATATTACAATGAGGAGCCGTATTCAAAGATCAACGGTTACCAGCTTGTGGACGGCTCCTATGTTTCCGGTCCCGATGCATATGAGGGTATGATCGGGCATCTCTTCGCAGATGGGAACGGTGTCGAGAAGGGGGACACGCTGACAATATTCTACGACAACCTCTCATTCGACCTCGAGGTTTCGGGGATAGCGGCGTCCCCCGAATACATCTACGTCGTCAGCGACGAGGGATGGCCGGAACCGTCTCTCCTTCTCCCTCTCTTCACCACATACGAGCATACCTCCTCACTGCTGGGTCTCGAGAACGAGACCTTCAACGAGGTACTTGTAACGGTCAAGGACGGTTATGATGCAGAGGAGGTGAAGGGGCAGGTGGAGGAATTTCTGCTCCGGAGTGGTGTGAGGATAACGAGCTCCCTTCTCGGAACCCAGGAGAACGATTACATGTTCTCCAGAGCGGATGCCAGGGCCATGGGTCAGATGGGCTGGATCTTCGGCATCATAATCCTTGCGGTCACCGCGGTGGTCATCTACAACTCCATGAACCGGATGATAGCTTCTCAGAGAGCATATATCGGCGTGATGGGGGCCCTCGGGGGAAAGATGAAGGACATAATCCTTCACTATTCCCTCTTCGGTCTGTTCATGGGAGCGATCGGCTCGGTGATAGGGATCCCGCTTGGCATAGGGATATCCATGCTTACCATGACGGCCTACGCTGATATAATCGGACTTGTCGACCCGGTCCTCGCCGTTTACTGGATCTATGTTGCGATATTCGTTCTCATCGGGATAACCATCGCGACCGTCGGGTCCTTCCTTGGTTCCCTGAAAGCCGTAAGGATCGGGCCGAGGGAAGCGCTCTCCTCCCAGTACAACGCCCAGGATTTCTCCAGAAAACCCGTTGTGGAGAGGTTATTCGACCTCATCGCATACAGAAGGCCCATTCTCCCCAGGATCCCGATGAGGAACCTCAGCAGGCACAAGCTGAGGACGGGGATCACCATCATCTCACTTGGCGTCTCCCTTCTTCTGGTATTTTCATGCCTCGCTCTTGCCCTTGGATTCACTCAACCGCTTCAGGACAACTACTCCGAATACGAGAAATGGGACTTAAAGGCAAATCTCGTCAAACCCCTACCAGCGGATATTGCGGGAAATCTCGTGGACGACCCGGACCTTGCGGGGACCTCGGCAGAGTTGACCCTGGATGATTTCATCTCCTTCATGGAAGATGGAAAGCTCTCGTTTGCGAGACTCCAGGGTTTTCAGGAGGGCTCGGCACTGAGGGATTTTCATGTTATAGAAGGCAGGTATGATCCCTCGGAAGGAATACTTATCGGGTCCATACTATCAAGGCAGATAGACAAAGGGGTAGGCGATTCGGTTGAGTTCGTCATGGGGAACCAGACCAAGAATGTGAAGATATCCGGAGTCACCGGGGAGCTCATGGACGATTCATTTCTCATGACCCTCGATCAGGCAGGGGAGCTTTTCGGAACGGGCCCAACTGTGAATGCTCTGATCCTGAAGATGGGAGGGCAGTCCAAGGAGAGCCTTGAAAGCAGCCTCAGGGATACCTTTGCCATATCCTCCTTCGTCTACACCGATGATGTCCAGAATGGCATGGAGACGCTGCTTCAGGGACTGATAACCATGTTCTTCATCTTCATCATTTTCGGGGTGCTCTCGGAGGTACTCTTCATCTCCACCACGGTCGTGCTGAACATACTCGACAGGGAGATGGAGTTCATCTCCCTGAGAGCGATCGGGACGAAGCCGGGGAAGATCAGGAGGATGATAGTCCTCGAGACTCTGATACTGCTCACGGGAGGGTTGATCATCGGCCTGCCTCTTGGCGTATTCACAACCAGGTGGGCCATGGCCTACATGGTCAAGGACCTGATGTACTACGTGATCAGGGTAGATCCATGGGTGTTCATAATTACCGGAGCCGTTGCCGTCCTCTCCGCTGTGGTAGCTTCCTACATCTCGGCGAGGCATATAACAAAAGCCAAGCTTGCCGATACGATAAGACAGAGGGCCATCACCTGATAAGAGAACCCTCTCTGTCAAGTATGGAAAGGGCCCATTCATGGAACCTCTCGAGGCGCCCCAATGAATCCTCGAGGTCCCTGCCAGGAGCCACGATCCCGTGGCCGTGCCACAGCATGATGTCGTATCTCTTCATTTCCTGAACGGTTGCCCGGGCAAGGTCGATGGATCCGGGTGGAAGCTTCGGGACCCATCCGATCCAATCCGGAAGGTCCGGGGCAAGGTCCATGAGCTCCCTCTCGAGAAGCTCCACCTCCTCGAGATGGGCATGTATGACGGCTCCGATCTTTCCCTCGCCGTATCCGTAGATCAGAAGGTGGGTCAGGTATTCCGAGGTCGGGGCCCCTTCCCCCCAGAGCAGGGACATTGTTGCCCCCCCTCTTCCGATACCATACAGTCCCAGGTTCTCTTCGGGGGAATCGGGTATCTTCGAGAGCTCGGAGCCCGATCTCGTCATGATGACGAGAGAACCCTCCAATTGTGGAAGGAAGAGACCTGTATCGAAAACGAATGAAACGGGGACCGGGCCCATGGCCATCGGTCCAAGCAGAAGAGAGATGTTTCCGAATATCCCCTTTGACCAGCCTCTGGAATCCATTATCCTCGAGACATCCGAGACCCGGGAAATAAAATCTTTCAGATCTGCCATCGGTCATCCTTCCCTGGACCGGTGGAGAAGGTTTTGCATGGAGATAATGGTGACGGTCCCTCACTGGGGATGGGTCTTCTCCCTGTACCCGTAGATGAGCCTGCCGGTGAGCCCGCCGAGGATCATCACGATGCAGATGGAATATAGACCTATGTCGAAGAATATCCCCCGGGTGATAATGAGGAATATACTCCAAGATGCGTAGAGGATTATGCCCGCTGCCATGAGAACGGTGAAAAGCATCTTGATGACGCTGCTTGGCAGTTCGACCTCTTTATCCTCGGGCATGATATCGACGGGCCATTACACTTTTGATAATTAAGCATATCGGATTACACCGGGGCGGTCCGATGCCAGGATGCCAAACCGCAAGCATAAAATATGGAGTGGAATATCATCCGCGTCCAAAACCACAGCCCCGTAGTGTAGTGGTCTAGCATGGGAGACTCTGGATCTTCCGACACCAGTTCGAATCTGGTCGGGGCTACCAATTCTTATCAATTTTTCATTGTAGGTAGCCCCGAGAGCATACTATTAGCCTATTAACCAGATTCGAACCGAGTCGAATCGCCCATCAAGCATTGAAAAATCAGATTCGACGGAGGTTGGGCCCAACATCTTTTCTTTATTACGATCTGCTATCGAGGCGAGTTATACCATTGGTGGCCCATTTATACCATAATTCGATAAAATATACCAATAATCACATTAAATACCAAAAAGTTATCCAAAAATGATATAAAGTGGTCAGGGGGAAATCCATCCGAAAGATCGGATGTGATAATTTGAAACCGCTACGATGTATCATGATATCGGCAATGCTTCTGGTCTCCTATCTGCCCGTTCTCACGATAGCCGGGGGAAATGAAATAGTGATCCCTGCGGGGATACCGACAGGGCCTACCTTGGACGAGGGGGTAGATCCTTTCCTTTCCGGATATTTCATCGAGAATAAAGGACAATGGGAGCGAGGACCCGCTTTCTCCGGAAGAACATCCTTCGGGGATATCCATCTTTACGAGAGCAGGATCGTCCTCGATGTCTTCAGTATGGAGATAGAGGAGAGCGAGGATCTGGAGAGCCCGGAAATACTGAGCACACACGTGGAGGGATGCGTGCTGGTCTACGAGTTCCCGGGTTCCAGGAACACCATTCCCACGGGTGAGGGGGATATGGGATCCTACACCAATTACTTCATGGGAAATGATCCCGACCGATGGGTTACCGGGGCAAGGAATTTTGAAAGCGTCGTCTACAAGGACCTTTGGGAGGGTATAGATCTGCGCTACCATTTCTCCGATAACGCACTCAAGTACGAATTCATTGCAGCACCGGGCTCGAACCCGGATGACATCTCCGTTAGGGTGCTTGGGCAGGATTCCATGAAGGTTGGAACCGACAGGCTTCAACTTACCCTTGATGGAAATGAACTGATCTCGGATGATGATCTAAAGACGTTCATGTCTTCCGAACCCGCAAACGTCATTCCAAGCACCTTCGTGAAGAAGGACAGCAACACCTACGGTTTCGATATAGGGAATTATGACATGAAAAAGGAGATCGTGATCGATCCCGTCCTGTATGCTACTTATGTGGGTGACCAGTACCCGCAGAGCGGCCACGATATAGTTATCGATGAACAGGGAAATGCTTATGTTACCGGCAAGGCATCCGTCCACTACACACCGAGCAATGACACCACATCGAATTTCCCAACGACGGCGGGTGCCTACGATCAGACGTTCAACGGCGGGGAGTGCGACTGCTTCGTTCTGAAGCTGAACCAGGACGGATCGAACCTGGACTTCAGCACATTCATCGGAGGGTCGGATGTTGATTCCGGTGAACAAATTGAAGTTGGCCTTGACGGGGATATCATCGTTTCGGGCATCACTGAATCTGAGAATTTTCCCTCGACATCCGGCGCTTATGATGAAACCTACAACGGGAGATATGACATATTCCTCCTCCGGATGAACGATGAAGGTAGTGACCTGGTTTTCTCCACGTTCTTGGGATGCAGCTCACAGGATCGGTTAACATCCATGGCGCTGGATCGATGGTCCAATCCTTACATTACAGGCTACCTGTCCTACTATCCCGATCAGACGGACCGTTTCCCCACCACACACGGAAGCTTCCAGAGCGATATCTCTGGAGGCAATGATGTATTCGTCCTAAGACTGAATGCATCGGGGAGCGAAGTGGACTATTCGACCTTCCTCGGAGGAAGGAAGTCGGAATATTCGGGGGGCATTTCCATCGACGAGAGAGGTGATGTCTTCATCTGCGGGACCACATGGAGCGAATATGATTTTCCAATTACGGAGGGAGCGGCAAATCCGGTGTTCAACGGGTATGTCGATGCTTTCGTATCGAGGTTCGATCCCGCCCTTTCCATACTTATAGCTTCCACATATATCGGCGGCCCTGGCGTGGACGAGGCCACCGACATTGCCCTCGGTGATGATGGCAATGTGTTGATCACCGGGGTCACCATCGGTGACTTTCCCGTAGAGGAGGGTTTTGTGGATATCTACAGTCCTTCAGATGGAGGGATATTCTTCCTGAAGATGGCTTCGGACCTTTCAAGTATCGTTGGTTCGGGCAGGATAGGGGGAAGTGAATATGAAAGGCTGCCAAGTATTTGCGTCGATGGCGACGGACAGGTCTACCTTACAGGATGGACCTCCTCGCCTGACCTTCCAACCACAAGCAACGGGCAGTTCAGGACCTTATCCGGTGGTTATGATGGGTTCATCTACATTCTGGACGATGGGATGAGGAACATACTTCATGGAACATATTTCGGTGGAATGGGCCATGAATATTTCAGTTCTATGGTCCTCAATACGGATGGAGCCATGTACTTTACTGGTGAGACCACATCACCCGATTTCCCGGTGACCAATGGTGCCTATGACAGATTGTTCGGCGGGGAGCCCGATGTCTTCATCATGAAATACGGAAACTTCTCGATCCCGGAACCTCCGACCATAACCAGGGGCAGCTCGGGAGACGGTTTCGTTAACATCTCCTGGCTGCCCGGTTTCAATGGCGGGATGGACATCAATGAATTCAGGATATATCGCGGAGGCTCCGATCCGGACATGGTCAGGGTCGCCTCCCTGGAAAGTGATATCAGACAATACAATGACACATCGGTCTTCAACGGGCACGAATACCTCTACAGGGTTTCATGTGTCAACGGCATGGGAGAGTCGCCGATGAGCAACATCTTCCGGGCAGAGACCGGACACAGACCTCCCCCCCCCTCATCGATACGCTCCGGGAGAGGGGACGGGTTCGTGAAGCTATCCTGGGAGGAACCGAAGGAGACTGGAGGTTGGCCCATTTTGGGATATCGCGTCTACATGGAAGAGGACTCATCCAAGTATGTCATGCTCGAGGAACTCCCTCCTGACAGCATGTATTTCACACACAGCGGACTGGAGAACGGCATAACCTACAGCTACTTCCTCGGGAGCTTCAACCTCCTCGGGCCGTCCGATCCGTCCGAAATACTCGATGTGGTCCCCATGGATGTCCCGACATATCCCCTGGACCTCCTTGCGGATGCCGGGGACAGGTGTGTGAACCTCACCTGGAACGCCCCCTGGGACAACAAGGGGTCTCCGATAGAGGAATACCGGATATACAGGAGGACCGGAGATTCCGAGGTCCTGATGATATCCTCACAGAGGTCTGACACACTTTCCTTCAACGATACCGGTCTCACCAATGGAATTCAATATTTCTACGGCGTTTCGGCTATCAACGAGGTCGGAGAATCCTCGGTCTCCCCCGAGGTGGAAGCTGTCCCGATGGGTTTGCCGGACCCGCCCTCGAACCTGAAATGCACCCTCACCGGGAACAATGCCGAACTTTCGTGGTCCCCACCGGGATTTGACGGAGGGTCCAGGATACTGAAATACAGGATCTACAAGGGCACCGACCTCAAGGAAATGTTTCTGCTCGAGGAGATAGCTGCGAGCTCAGACCCCCGTTTCCAGGACCCCGGATTGACCTTCGGTGAAACCTATGCATATGCTGTCACATCGAAGAACTCGGCCGGGGAATCGGAACTCAGCAACCTGGTGAAGGTCATACCGAAATCAATTCCAACCCCTCCGCTTGATCTAGAGGGAGAGGATGGGGACGGATACGTACAGCTGTCATGGAAAACTCCAATGGATATGAGGGGTTCCAAACTGAAGGAGTACAGAATTTACAGGGGAGTCGACGTGGAAGGGCCCTCCGTGTTCAAGACCATCGAAGCGGGAACACTGACCTTCAATGACACCGAGGTCGAGAACGGGAAGAGCTATACTTACTACCTCTCCGCCGTGAACTTCGAGGGAGAATCCGACCTCAGCAACAGGATCTACATGGACCCGAAAGGGCTACCAACCGCTCCCGTGGAGTTGACAGTTCATATCCTTGACGACCAGGCGGTGTTATCATGGTTGCCCCCGCTTGACGACGGAGGGAGAATGATCGTCAACTACAGGATATACAAAGGGGAGACAATTGAGGGACTCGAGATGGTCCATATCGTGGGCTACAACACCCTTAGCTACGAGGATGCGGAGGTTCAGAAGAACTCGACCTACTACTACGCCGTAACTGCAGTCACCGGTGTCGGGATGTCGAACCTGAGCGAGACCGCATCGATCTTCATTCCTCCCAAGGACGATGATAATGAAGAACCTCCCGGGATAGAAGAAGAGGATGAGGACGAGAAGGGTCTCGCGACAGTTCTGATCATCATTCTATCATCGGGATCCGTCCTGTTACTGGGCGCGATCATCCTGGTCGGTACGATCGTGAGAAAGGGCCGAAAAGATGGAAAAAGGACCATTTGGGACGATCCGGAGACCTGAACATGATCGAACATCTAATTTAGAGAAGAGAGGAACTGAATGGAGTGAAATGGATCCACAGCCATACCCCCCGATGACGGGCCCGTGGAAGCATCTTCGGGCCCGTCAAGACCTTTCCTGGAACAGCTCCGGATTGTATTTGCAGATGGCAACCTGGTTGCCCTTCTTTATTTCGATGTTCTTCATGTCATCCGGGCTCATGAAGACAACATCATGTTCATGATCCGAGTTGCTTTTCTCGTATGCCCTGAGTATACAATTGTCCTTGCAGTGGATAACAGATACTTTGTCGCCGCTCCTCAGGCCAAGGTATTCCATTATCTTGATTGGAACAAGCAGATTGCCCTTGATTTGAAAGGATTCGCTCTTGACGTGGACCTTCTTCGTGACAAGATATTTCTCCGCCAGTGACGAGTCCATCTCATCGAGCATCCTGAATATCCTGGCCTTGATCTCGTGTTCCGTTATGTCCTTGTCACCGGGTATCTGCTCCGCAATCAGTCTGGCGGAATCGCGGTCCATTCCAAGGGTCTGGAGAGATTCAACGATATAAGACCGGTGGAACTTCTCTAGCGATCCGTTTTCCATCCTCACCTTGATTGTCATTTGTTTTTCCCTCCTCTGGATCCGAGAATGGTGCCCCGGTTGGGAAAGCACCTGTCGAATCATATGACACGGAGGGATATTTATGGTTTTATCAGAGGGGATACCTGTCTATTCCTCCTCCGTCGGGGGAGCTTCGGGGACCGGAGGATCGATACCGGGCTCCTCGTCGATTACGGGAACAGGGCCCTCTACCTCTTTCTCCACGGGTTCAGGGATCTTGGTTTCGGGAGGGGCGGGTTCCGGTTTACTGACCGGCGGCTTCTTCCTCCCCATCATTATGACGTATATGCCCAAGACAATTAGCAGTGTGATGATCAGACCCATCACAACAAGGAACCAGACCGGTGGCTCCTTTTCGGCGGTGACAAGCGCCTGGATGAAACCGGATATCGTTGTCATCATGAAAAGCCCGGCTCCGGCCCAGCCTGCATACAGATGTATGGTCCTCGTCGGCCTCTTGTGCTTCATGTTCTTTGTATACCTGAAGTAGAAACCTACCCCCAGTGCGAAAAGGGACACAAGGAAGGTCAGGGGCCCGAAATAGGAATGGGGCACCCTGAGATGCACCCCTGTGGAGTTCTCCACCATCATGATACCTATTATAATACCCGCAAGGGCCACGGTCACTGCAGCGGCCATCACCCACATGTGGAACTTTAAAAACAGCTTCCACTTCCTCCTGTAAAGGGCTATGGTCCCAAGCACCATGCCTCCAGCCCCCAGGGTCAGGAAAAGAGCATGATACGGCCAGAGCTCCATCGGCTCATCACTGGTGCTCTCTCCGCTTTCTATCACGATCGTGCCGTATCCGACCTTGTCATGTTTGGCATCGAATGAATCGGAGATGGAGGTGGCCCAGATTATCTTCAACGTGCCGTTCCTCGGAATGGGATTGTCGTATTGATCACCGGTTTCAAGTTTCCTGACGAATTCTATGGTGGTCACTCCGTTGATCTCCTTCCCTCCGAAATCGAGTATATCGTTCGTCCCTCCGAGATCGGAGTCGGCAGGGTGGGGGCCCGCAGGACCTGTCGAATAGGCGTCCACGACCATCACGCCGCCATCGTCCTCGACCCACCCGAAAACCATGTCGGAATCCGCCATGGCGGTGGTGTAATCGATACCAATGGAGACCCATCCGGTGGTCTTCCCCACCATCGCCATGTAGATCTTGTCATCTTCCACCCTCCAGTGGACCTCGATCATTCCTCCATCACCGAAGGTCCCGTTGAAATCATATTCACCAACCAATATGATCCCGTCCAGGTCCCCCGATTTGACATCATCATCATCGGCCCCTCCCGGACCTATGGTGAGCACACCCGTTCCCCTTTCAACATGGGAATCACTGAAATCATCGGTCTCACCGAATGCCCACATTATCTTCAGGGTGCCCGATGTCGGAACATCCTTGTCGTATCGGTCCCCGGTCGAAAGCTTCCTCGTGAACTCTATCGTGGTATGCCCGTCAAGTTCCGTTCCGTTGTAGGCAGTGATGTCCTTGGTCCCCCCCAGATGAGTGTCCGGTGGATGGGGCCCCAGCGGTCCGGTCGAATATGCATCGATGATGTGGACGGTGCCGTCGTCCTCTATCCATCCGAGTATGACATCGGAGTTGTTCATCTGGTTCTCCGGATCTATCCCCACCGATAGCCATCCCGCGGTCTTGGCGATCATCGCCATCTGAATAGTGTCCTCCTGAATCGTCCAGTATAGTTTGAAGTTCTCGAAGTCAAAAGTTGCGGAATCATGATATTCACCCGCTTCAACGATACCATCGAGTCCTTCGCTGGGAGCCGGTTCGTCCATGTAAAGGAGAAGGGTTCCAAAACCGCGCTGGGTATGGGTGCTCGTCGGATCATCATCACCTCCAATGGCCCATATGATATTGAGGGAACCCTTTGAAGGTATCACCCTGTCGTAGGTATCCCCTGTTTCCAGCTCCCGGACGAATTCGATGGTTGTTACACCATTTGATTCTGTTCCATTGTATGAGAACAGATCGAAGCTCCCGCCGAGCTCCTCGTCCCTGGCATGCGTGGTCATCCCGGTCCCCCAATGGTCCTCTGCCTTGGCCTGACCAGACCCGAACCATCCGAACACCATATCGGCGTCCTTCATAGCGGTACTTGGCTCGAACCCTATGGATACCCAACCGGTGGTCTGCGCGACCAATGCCATCCATATCCTCGACCCGTTCACCGTCCAGTATACGTCGAGGACTCCACCGCCGAACAATGAAGATTCATCGTATTCCCCGGATGAGACCATTCCGTCCAAAGTGGTGTTCCTGGGAGGAGGCGGGGGAGGAGGTGTTGTGGCGTTCAGGTTCCATGTTCCGGAGAGGGTCCTTGAATGCTTCGCTGTGGGGTCGTCAGAATCCGAATATGCCCAGATTATGGTCATCGTACCATTGGTATTCACATCATTGTCATAGGGATCGGAAGAACTGAGGTTCCTCTTCAGTTCCAGGGTTGTCCATTCGTTCTGCTCCGTGGCGTTGAAATCGAGGATATCGTCGGTCCCTCCGAGGATGGTATCCTTAACATGGGTCTGGACTGAGTTCCCGTAATGGTCCTCGACGTATGGATAGGTCCCATCCATACCACCTATTAAGTAATCCGCACCCTCCATCATATTGACGGGATCGATGCCGAGGGATACCCATCCCGTTGTCCGGGCCCTGATCCCCAATGCGATATCCGTCCCCGATAGGTTCCAGTGAAGCTCTATCCGGTCGGAGTCGAACATCTTCACGCCGGTGTACTCCCCTTCCGATATCATTCCGTCGAGATCGGACCTGTGGAGAGGGGGAGGTGGGGGGGCAGTATCGTTGGAGAGGTTCCACATGAATGATCCTCTTCGAGAATGCATTGTTGTGGGATCGTCTGTGTCAGCTACCGCCCAGATCAAGGGGAAGGCCTCATCGGTCCTGATCGCTCTGTCATACGGGTCCGGTGTGGTCAGGTTCCTCCTGAACTCGAAGGTGGTCCAACCTGCGGACTCAGTTCCGTTGTAGCTGATAATGTCGAAGGTCCCCCCGAGGTCCTCGTCCCTCATGTGGGTGTTGAAACCGTTACCGAAATGGTCCTCTGATCCCGCTTTCCCCCCTGTCACCCAACCGAAGATCATGTCCCCGTCCTTCATCTGGACCGTGGGATCGATCCCGATGGATACATATCCCGTGGTCCGTGCGCGGATGGCGATGTCTATGCTTGACCCGTTTAACTTCCAATGGACCTCGAATCTGTCGCTGTCTGTCTTTGTGACGTTCCCGTATTCCCCGGATGATATGATGCCGTCGAAATCCGATTTCGGAGGCGGGGGCGGAGGGGGCGGTGAAGCGGCATCTACCCTCCATGTAGCATAACCTACCTTCGTATGCTTGGCTGCCAGATCGTCGGATGTACTGTAACCCCAGATAACATTCATCGTCCCGATGATGATGTCCTTATCGTTCGAATCTCCGGTTACAAGTGCACGTCTCATCTCGAAATGGGTCCAACCCCCGGATTCGGTAGCGTTGAAGGCATCTATGTCATCGGTCCCGCCGCCGAGGTCCGTGTCCAGGACATGTGAGGTGGTCGTGGTGGCGTAATGGTCCTCTGCGTAAGCACTGGCCCCGTTGTATCCACCCATCAGGAAGTCAGCGCCGAGCATCATGGATGTCGGCGAGATCCCGAGGGAAACCCATCCCGTGGTGAGTACCTTCATACCGATGGTGATGTTTGTCTCATTGACCATCCAGAATAGCCGGAAATTTCCACCGTCGAATGATGTGTTGTTCGGATATTCGCCTTCGTCTATGATACCGTCGAACTCATCCGAGGCCGGTGGAGGCGGGGGTGGTGTCCCGTCCAATGTGATCGTCGCGTAATCGGCATCGTCGTGTTCATCGGTCCAGTCATCGCTTTCATCGTGAGTTGCCCACATTATCTTCATGGAAGTGCCGTTGACGAACTTCTTGTCGTAGGGATCGCCCGTTGACATTGCTCTCCTGAACTCGACCGTGGTAGAGCCAGCAGCTTCTGTAGCGTCGTATTCATCGATGTCGAACGATCCTCCGGTAAATGTGGTGTCTTCGGGGTGGTTCCCCACATCATTCGTGCACCATGCATCATAGATATACGGTGTCCCGGCGTCCACGCCGCCGAAGATCATGTCCGAATTGGTCATGACGTTAACAGGGTCCAGACCCAATGATATCCATCCGGTCACTTCGGACCTCATTCCTATGAATATGGAGGACCCGGTCGTGGTCCAGAACAGTTCGAACTTCCCCTCGTCGATGTTCATGGAGTCCTCGTATTCGGCGAGGCCAATGGTCCCGTCGATGGTGGGATCCGCCCGGGTCGGAAAACCTTCCGGGTCGTTGTTTCCTGATGGGATGTTCAGATGGATGGAGAGCATTACTGCCATTACTATCGCTATTATCAACAGTGAACGACGGATGATCATTGATTAACCCCCTATTGGACCGGATTGGGACTTCGGAGACAGAATTTTGTAAAGATCATTTAGTATATATTTATGGCCACTGGTGGTTTAACATGTAAAGGAAAGACCGGCCCTCTTCAATTTCGATATATGATCTCGTTATTTCAGATCCTATCATGTTTGTACCGGAATATTTTGTCCTAGGGGCCCATTTTTCACTGTTGCACTGCAAGAGATAAATATCCCTCCCTCCCATGTGAATTGAAGATGAGCCAGGGGGGGAGTAATGAAAAAAAGGAACATTGTCATCATCGGTGCATCCCTGATAGTTATCGTCCTTGTGGCCGTTTCCTCCACGACGGTGATATACTTACTCCTTGCAAGTGAGGGCAGCGGGGATAACGATGATCAGGGAGATGAAGGGGATGATGATCTTCAGCTGATGATAGCGGTCGAGAGCTATGAAGACCTGTCAACGAACTGCCCCCTGGTCGGGGAGATAGTATATTTCAGGGTCCCGAACGCATCCGCAGATCACGATCTCTTCTGGCAGTTCGGCGACGGATCGAGCGATACAGGAAGCTCCGTGAACCATGTCTATGATTTCAGCGATGTCTTCAATGTCTCGGTCAGATGCTCCCACGGAGGTGAGGTCTGCGTTGACCATATGGAGTTACCCGTGGAGAACAAGGACATACAGCATGATAAGGTGTGCAGCGACCCCGTTGTGTGCTACGACCCCGGGGAGAACGTAACCTCCGGTGGTAGTATCAGGATAATGGATGGCATATCCGTTCCCGAGGTTAACCTCAAAATGACGATAAAGGATGCGGTGGGAGAGCTTCAGTTCAGCATAATGGTTGACAGGGATAATGACGGTTTCGGTGATGATACGCTCCATACCGAGACCAAGGTCTACATCGATGAGGAGATCGTGGTGGACATCGACATAGTGAAACTCCACATGCCTCCACCCGAAGAACTGCCTTACACATTGATATACGAGATCCGGGCCCGGAACGGGGAGTGCAGCTCCTGGTACTGCACAGCAGAGATCACATACTGACCCGGGACGGTCCACCAACATTCCCTATCATTCATATTCTTTTCATGATATAAAATGGAAAAAATGTATATCTCTGAAAGGACAATCATAAACGGTGATGGAAATGGACACCATATACTGTCCCAATTGCGGTAAAACGGGGGACCGCCTCATAAAAAAGCTCGGCGGTATCGAGGATGAGATCGCCATCGACGGGATACTCGAATCGAGTGTACTGCATTGCAGGTGCTCCGGGTGCAATATCGATTTCTGGATCGCCTATGGAATGAAGGATTGATGGTATCGAGAACCTTATTTCCGGATTTTTGAATACACCAAACCGGGTAATTACAGAGCTTCCTCATTGACACATATATTTAGTTGGACCATATTCAGGGCTTGATGGTGACCTCCCATGGGCGAGGACGAGAAAGCTGGCAGGGATTTCATCCGCGAGATCATAGACGAGCACAACAGGAACGGTAGATTCGGGGGAAGGGTACATACCAGGTTCCCGCCGGAACCAAACGGGTATCTCCACATAGGACACGCCAAATCCATCTGCCTGAACTTCGGGATCGCCGAGGAATACGGGGGCAAATGCAATCTCAGGTTCGATGATACCAATCCCACGAAGGAAGAGGAGGAATACGTCAATTCCATAATCGAGGATGTAAGGTGGCTCGGTTTCGACTGGGAGGACCGGCTTTACTTCAGCTCCGACTACTTCGACCAGATGTACGATTGGGCCCTTGACCTGATCAAGAAGGGGAAGGCGTATGTCGACGATCTCGATGCCGCGACTATCTCCGAATACAGGGGAACGTTGACCACTCCGGGAAGGGAGAGCCCCTACCGGAACAGGTCAGCGGAGGAGAATCTCGATCTTTTCATGAGAATGAAGAACGGGGAGTTCGGGGACGGGAAGAAGGTCCTCAGAGCGAAGATCGATATGTCGCACCCCAACATGAACATGCGCGATCCCGTGATGTACCGCATCCTGCACGCAAGACACCACAATACCGGAGATAAATGGTGCGTCTACCCCATGTACGACTGGGCCCACGGGAATGAGGATTCGATCGAGGGTATAACGCATTCGATCTGTACACTCGAGTTCGAGAATCATCGGCCTCTCTACGACTGGTTCCTCGATGAGCTCGGAGTATATCACCCGCTGCAAATAGAGTTCGCACGACTGAACCTTACCTACACCGTGATGTCGAAGAGAAAGCTTCTGGACCTTGTCAAGGGCAAGTTTGTGACCGGATGGGACGACCCTAGGATGCCAACGATATCCGGAATGAGGAGGAGGGGGTATCCACCTTCCGCGATAAGGGATTTCTGCTACAGGATCGGAGTGGCGAAGGTGAACTCCACCATCGCCTTCGAGCTCCTGGAACATTCGATAAGAGAGGATCTGAACAGGAACGCTCCGAGATTCATGGGGGTCCTTGACCCGTTGAAGATCACGATCGAGGATCTGCCCGGGGACCACGATGTCCAAATGGAAGTGGTCAACAATCCGGAGGATCCGTCGGCGGGGACAAGGCAGGTTCCGTTCTCCAGGGAGATCTACATCGAGAGGGATGATTTCATGGAGGATCCGTCGAAGAAGTTCTTCAGGCTTGGTCCCGGAAGGGAAGTGAGATTGAGAAACGCTTACCTCGTCACCTGCAACGAGGTCGTGAAGGACGGGGACCGGATAGTGGAGCTGAAATGCAGCGTGGACCCCGATTCCAGGGGAGGGAACGCACCGGATGGAAGAAAGGTGAAGGGAACACTTCACTGGGTATCTGCCAGTCATGCGGTGGATGCCGAGGTAAGGCTCTACGACAAGCTGTTCACGGTGGAGGACCCTCTCGGGGAGAAGGGGGAGTTCACGGATTATCTGAACCCCGATTCTCTGATCATCAAAAAGGGAGCAAAGGTGGAGCCTGCAGTTGGGAAACTTGAAGCCGGGGCCCGTTTCCAGTTCGAGAGACTGGGGTATTTCACCATCGACAGGGATACTAAAGAGGACCATATCGTCATAAACCGGACCATTACACTCAGGGATACCTGGGCGAAGATACAGAAGAAAGAGCAATGAATCAAGAAATTGCTCCCCAGGGACCCGGTTCATAGCTGCTGCAAGAAAAGGTGCATGGGGTGCAGAAACAAACTCCACGGGCCGCCGGGAATGGTTGTTGAGGGCCCGGAAGAAACCTCTGTCAGGTTGTGGTTTGAACTCCTCCACCGGAAACTCGAAGTAACGGGTGCTTCCGGTGGTGCCGTTTATGAAATGTACGAATGAATGGCTCCTTTCCGAAAGCGAGATGCCGGGAAAGAAGGATATCACGTTCTCGAGGTCCCTTGAAACGTTTTTGAGGTACCATCCCTCGAAATAGTTCCTCTCCTTCATGGTTCCCTGGAAAACGGGAGGGTCCATCAACCTTCTGAGTTTCCCCATGGCGGCTCAAGGCAAACATCATTCTTATTGGATTCTGGAGTCTTTTTACCATTCAGATCAATGATATTACCAGAAAAATGGAGACACCAACCATGAAAATGATGGAGGCACCGACCAGGGAGAGGAGCGAGGCAACACGGAACTTCTGCGGAACGACCCCCTCGCACCTCCTCTTTCTCCTGTCCCAGAGGGCGAGTCCCACGGATAGCCCGAAGGCCGAACCCACTCCAGGGCCGATGGAAATGAAGACCGGGCCTGCCCCGGTTACCATGCAAAGCAGTATGCCGAAAGCTCCCCCGATCAGTATACCGATGGATATGCCCCACCCTATGCAGAGCTTCTTCTCTCTTTCCAGGTATGGATCTTCCATGGTGAAAAATACCCCGGGAGGGAAAGAAATACTTTGCGGAGCAAGGGGTAAAAGATACCGGTTTCGATCCTTTCATGCTTTGGCTGAAATCTATTTAATCAAGGAGTTATCATTTCCCCCGGGGATCGAGGATGATGAACTTTAACAACATTCTCATGGCGGCCATGGTCTTATCAACGGCAGTTCTCGGCACTTTCTCCTTGGGACAATCCAGCCAGATGGTTGTATACACCAATGTGGAGCTGGTCACCGTGGAAAGCGACAGGGCAGTGGCAACATGGGTGACCAATATACAGACAGAGACCCAAATTCGATGGGGAACCGATGAGGAACTTTCCATGGAGGGATCTACCCCGGGGAGCACACTCTTCCATTACGGGGAGATGATTGACCTCGAGCCCGATACGAAATATTTCTTCGCCGTCTCCAACGGGGCAACCTCCGGTGATATCTCGAGCTTTCGAACACTGCCGGATGTATCCTCCAACTCCCCGACCAGGGTAGGTATACTTGCGGATCCCCACTTCGATATGGATGGCTACAACATGCCAAATGGTGCCATGTACGGTGACTCCCCGGATCTGGTGGGGTCCTTTCTTGACGAGGCGGAGGAGCTTGGTGACCTCGATATGCTGATCCTGCTGGGTGATAACGTTCAGGGAAACGAGGAGGATTACAGGGAGTTTTACGACAACCTTATTGCCCCCCTTGATATCGAATTCTACCCCGTCATGGGGAACTGGGACAAGAACTCTCCCAACTGGCGGGAATACTTCGATACATATCTGGGGCTCGGGAACACCTATTACTCCTTCGATATCGGGGAGATGCATGTCGTGGTCCTCGATTCAGCTATCCCCAGAGAAGTAGGAGGGAGTCTGGATGAACAACAGCTGGATTGGCTGGAAGAGGACCTTTCCCGGAACAATGAAAGATCGGTGATGATCTTCATGCATCATCTTGCCATCGTTGATGATATCATGGGTCTTGATGAGAGCTCCTTCAGCAGACTCATGGGGATCGTGGACGGGTCCATGAACGTCCTCAACATATTCTCCGGACACAATCACATGAACACGTACGTGAATGAGCAAATCAGAACGTCCCAAACGACCGTGGCATCGCTTGTCCAGTATCCCATCGGATACACGACACTTGAGATATGGGACACGGGATATTCCCAATCCTTCCACAAGGTCAAAGAAACCCTTCAGACCTCCGAGAACAGCCGGGTCAGGTACCAGGCCGCATCGGTGGACCCGGATGCGGACCAGGAGCTCCTGGGGGACCTCGGATCAAGGAACCATGTTCGGGAGATGATCGACAACACACCTCCTGTGATAGATGAGGTCCTGGTCGATACATCAGAGGTGGCTCCGGGAGGAATGATCACAATAATGGTGAATGCCCACGACCCGGAGGGTCAGGAGCTCCAATATTCATATTCACCGGAAAGCGGGATGATCTTCGGAGGCGGGAGCACTGTTTCCTATGAGGCTCCCCTCATACCCGGAGGATATTCCATCGAGATATCCGTCTTCGATGGGGACCTGTGGAGCCTGCCCTGGATAATTGACATCGAGGTCCTGGAGGATACCACACCCGGGAGGAACCGGCCTCCCTCGATATTGGACCTCAGAGCCGTTCCCGATAGAGTGGAAACCGGTGGTGAGGTCCGCATCATCATCACTGCGGAGGACCCGGAAGGGGATTCCCTTCGGTATATCTACGAGGTTCAGGCCGGAGTCATTACCGGCAAAGACAGGGAGGTCATATGGACAGCTCCCATGGAGGAGGGAATCTATTCCATCACGGTGCGGGTTGCCGATCCAACTGAAACCTCAACCCCGAGGTCCCTGAATGTCGAGGTCTACATCGAGGAGCCCACCAAAGAGGAGCAGGATTCCAGCCATCCCGGGATCGCAGTTCTCTCCATATCTATACTGGTCATGGCCGGAGCGGGATATTCTGGCATCTCCCGGAGGAGGATCCGGTAGTTCTATCATTCCTCCGTTGGTTCTTCCTTCTCTTTCGACTTCGTGGCCCCTATAACAAGAAAGGGAAGAGCTATCATCTGCAGGATGTGGAAGAGTCCGTTGAAATCGAACTCCCAGATGAGGGTGAATCTCACGGCCTCCGTTGCCTGAACTCCCGCTGCGATGATGGTCAGAAGAATTCCCAGTGTTATCAGACCAGAACCAGTTAGTTTTTTCCTGATCGTGAGAAGGAAGTAAGAGATCAGGGCCCCGAGCATAGCCAATGCCTCGTAGATGATGAAAACAAGGAAGCTTCCGGGTATGAACACGGTGACCAGGAAGAAAAGAAGCGAGATCGTCACCATTACAGGGATCATCCTCTTCGCTCTTCGCTCTCCGGAGACGTCGTTGATGACGGCTATCACGAAGAAGGCGACCGTCATTCCCAGTCCCAGGTTGAGCGGATGCCAAACCCACCTGTTCAGGGAATCGCTCATCTCCAAGCCGTGTGCAACCGCCCCTATCCCTGCGGAGAGTCCCAGGAACAGAAGTATCATGGTCCAGATCCTTGCCCTGAACCTCGATCCCACCATCCTTTTTGATCCTGCAAGGTAGAAAGCAAACCCAATCGAAAGTATGGACAGGATCAGATCCGTGAAGGCTGTTGTCTGCTCCGCTGGTACATCGATGAATCCCATGGTAACATACGGTCATTACTCCCCGGGTATAATCTGATTTCCATTGCATACCTGTAAAAAATAATAAAAAGAAAGGACAGGGGCCCCCCGAAAAGGGCCCCCGGGACCGATGGATATACCCGATCAGACCAGGCCCTGGTCGATCATGGAGTCGGCGACCTTAAGGAAGCCTGCGATATTGGCGCCCACAACGAGATTGCCCTTGTGGCCGAACTTCTCCGCGGCATTCCAGGAGTTCCTGTGGATGTTAACCATGATCTGGTGGAGCTCCTGGTCGACCCTCTCGAAGGTCCATGCGAGACCCACGTGGTTCTGGGCCATCTCGAGGCCGGAGGTTGCGACACCGCCTGCATTTGCGGCCTTTGCCGGTCCGAAGAGTATCCCGCTCTCGACGAAGTGGTCCACACCCTCGGGGACCGTGGGCATGTTCGCTCCCTCGGAAACCGCAAGCACACCGTTGTTGACAAGCAGCTTCGCCTCATCGAGGCTGATCTCGTTCTGGGTCGCGGCCGGGATGGCGACATCGCAGGGGATCTCCCACGGCCTCTTGCCGGGGAAGTAATCCACCTTGAACTTCTCCGCATAATCGGAGATCCTGCCCCTTCTGACGTTCTTGAGGTTCATGACGAAGTCCCATTTCTCGCCGGAGATGCCGTCCGGGTCGTGGATGTAACCGCTCGAATCGGAAAGGGTGACGACCTTTCCACCGAGCTGGTTGACCTTTTGCACCGCATACTGGGCAACGTTTCCGGAGCCGGATACGACCACGGTCTTATCCTTGAAGTCCTCTCCCCTGGTCTTGAGCATCTCCTTTGCAAAGTACACGGCTCCGTAACCGGTTGCCTCGGGCCTTGCAAGCGAACCGCCCCAGTTGATGCCCTTTCCGGTGAGGACCGATTCGAACCGGTTGACGAGCTTCTTGTATTGACCATAGAGGTAGCCGATCTCCCTTCCACCGACGCCTATGTCCCCGGCGGGAACATCGGTGTTGGGTCCGATGTGCCTGAACAGCTCGGACATGAAGCTCTGGCAGAACCTCATGACCTCCATGTCGGACTTTCCCTTGGGATCGAAATCCGAACCGCCCTTCCCGCCGCCGATGGGGAGGCCTGTGAGGGAGTTCTTGAAGATCTGCTCGAATCCCAGGAACTTGATGATACCGATGTAAACCGAAGGATGGAACCTGAGTCCACCCTTGTAGGGTCCTATGGCCGAGTTGAACTCGATCCTGAAACCCCTGTTCACCTGTATCTCTCCGTTGTCGTCCGCCCATGGTACCCTGAAGATGATCTGCCTCTCGGGCTCGACCATCCTCTCGAGTATCCTGTACCTCTCGTACTCTGGGTGCTTCTTGAGGACCGGCTGAACGGACTCAGCGACCTCCTTAACTGCCTGGTGGAATTCCTTCTCACCAGGGTTCTTTGCGGTAACCCGATCCATGAATTGTTCGATATCCATCTGAATGCCTCCTTTCTACCCGCCCTCCGCTTCGGAACAGGGGCCCGGGGGGGTTTATAGTGACCTGTTACACCCGTCTGGTGCGGCTTCAGGTCGAACCTGAAACCGGGTTTTTCTATTTAAACAGTACCTTCAATATTATTACAAAACTTTCAAACAATGGAGCTTTTTCTCATTGATTTTTGCACCAGATTCCACATATTGAACGAAAATGTAAAGCTATCTCGAGACAAATGGTGTTTGGTTCATTTTCCCCGCTGCATTCCCTCGAAAAGACCCTTGAAGAAATAGCGGGCATTGGTTCCCAGGTTCCTGGTTCTGTATCCTCCCTCCTGGACCACCAATGTTGGTATCCCTAAAGATCCGATCGACCTGCCGTTCCTTTCGAAATCCTTTGCGGTCAGGTCCCAGGTGCCTGTGGGGTCCCCTCTGGCGGTATCCATTCCGAATGCAACAATAAGATGTTCGGGGCGGGATCTAACGATCATTTTGAGGGCCTTTCCCAGGGCATTTTCGTATTCTTGCGGCCTAAGCTCCTCAGGAAGGGGTATGTTAATGTTGAAACCCGCTCCCTCTCCCTCACCGACCTCGTTCTTGAACCCTGTGAAATAAGGGTAGGCGAAACTGGGATGCCCGTGAATGGAAATTGTCAATACGTCATTCCTGTCGTAGAAGATATCCTGCTGTCCGTTGCCGTGGTGGTAGTCGATGTCCAGAATGGCAACTTTCCCTTCTCTGGACAGTCTGTTCGCAGCTATTGCACCGGAGTTGAAATAACAGAAACCTCCGAAATAGTCCCTTCCTGCATGATGCCCCGGAGGTCTGACAAGAGCATATGAGATCATATATCCCTCGAGCAGTTTATCCGCCCCTGTCAGGGTGCAATCCACCGCTCTCCTTGCCGCCAGGTAAGCATTCTTGTTCAACGGTGTGAATGTGTCGATGCAGTAATAACCCGCCCTTACCAGAAGTTCCTTTGGGGGTTTTGTCCGGTTCCTTATTGGAAATACGTATGGATAGATCGAATCGCCCTCCGGAAGTTTGCTGCAGATATTCTTGAAATAATCCATATATTTTTTATCATGGACCAGTGCGATCTCCGATTCATTGTGCCTGACAACGGGTGATCTCTTGAATAGTCCGCTATTGTGAAGCCCCTTTATGATCGACCTGATCCTGACGGGGGATTCAACGTATCCCTTCTCTGTAACGTGGTGTATCTCATGTTTATCGTTTACGACAAGTTGTATGAGCTGGTCCATCGGGACATCGGATCTAACGTTTATTGTCATATCTTCCTTGATGTATCGAGGCTCCCTGATCCTGACGGGATCATCTTGAATTGATCCCACCACCATTTCCACATATGAGGGAGGGCATAGACCCTTGTACTTTCTCTCGAGGATGGCCCTGATGATCTCTCTTGCTTCCTTTCTTCTGAGTCGTCTGTTCTGGCCGAGATCATCGTATAGCAGATACGGAGGATTCGGATCGTCGGGGGAGATCGGTGTCTCGTATCCGGTGTTGATGATCGGTCTTGCTCCGTAACGTTCGTAGAATCTCAGTCGGGCGACGTTCTCTTTCCTGATGCCGGGGTCCGATTCGAAATTGGCAGTCTCCTGGATGCACTCGAGGAAGATCCCCTTGCTTTTGAGGGAGCGGGCCTCATAGCGGATCCTTTCGTATAGAGCGCCTCCGATCCCACGTCCCGGTTTCCAGGATGAGGAGACGATATAATCGAGATAGCAGAAATCGAGGTCTGGAAAATGTAAAAGTATCGCGGCTCCCTGTATGTCTGACCCGGCTCCTTCGGCGATGAAGATGATAGATCTGTATTTCAGTATGATGAAGTCATGAAGTGATGATGATATCTTCAGGATGTTCTCTTCCTTCTCATCGTGAAAATGGTCCCTGACCATCTCCTGGACCCTTTTTACGGCTGCCCTGTTGTGAGGCGTGGTCCTGTGGCTGATCCGTTTGATCCGGAAGATCATTACCTCTGAAGAAGGACATAGCGGATATATAATCCCAACCTACGATTGTCAGGGGAAAATACCCCGTAATTCCAGAGCCCTTGCTATCTTCGAGACCCCGTTCATGAAGGCGGAGTCCCTCATGGAGATATTCTCCTTGCGGGACAGGTCCCAGACCTCGGAAAAAGATCTCAGCATGATCCTCTTCAGATGTCTGTTCACCTCATCCTCGTCCCAGAAGAAGGACTGGATTCCCTGGACCCACTCGAAGTAGGATACTATCACACCACCGCTGTTGGCGAGGATATCGGGGATGACATGGATGCCCTTCTCGTTAACAACGGCGTCCGCCTTCCTGGTGATGGGCCCGTTCGCCCCCTCGACAACTACGTTCGCCCTGACACGGTCTGCGTTGTCGATTGTGATCTGGTTCTCGAGGGCGGCCGGGATAAGCACATCCACATCGGAGTAGAGGATATTCTTTCCGTCCTTTTCGAAGACGCAGTTCGGGCACTCGTATTCGCTGAATAGTCGGGGTCTCTCGCTCGAATGGACGAAATCCATCAGCTTGCTCACATCGAGGCCGTCCGGATCGTGAAGGACCCCCGATACATCGCTCAATGCCACGATCCGTGCTCCCTTTTCCGCAAGGAGATGGGCGGCAATTGACCCGACGTTCCCGAAACCCTGGACCGCAACCGTCGTTCCCTTCACGTCCCTGTCCAGATGTTTCAGTATCTCCAGGGTGTTCAGCATGACCCCCCTCCCCGTTGCTTCTTTCCTCCCCAGGGAGCCACCCAGTTCCAGGGGTTTCCCGGTCACGATATCGAGCATTGTGTTCCCCTCGTACATCGAAGCCGCGTCCATGAACCATCCCATGGTCTCCGGGTTGGTGTTCACATCCGGAGCGGGGATGTCCTTCTTGGGTCCGATGATGGGGAGTATCATTGCGGCGTATCTCTTCGTTATCTTCTGGACCTCGCACCTGCTGAGCTCCCTCGGATCGCATGCTATCCCTCCCTTTGCTCCTCCGTAGGGAACGTTCGCAACCGCGCATTTCAGGGACATTAGGGTTGCAAGAGCCTTGACCTCTTCGATGTCGGTGTCAGGATGGTATCTGATGCCTCCCTTGCAGGGGCCCCTTGCCGAGCTGTGCTGGACCCTGAAACCCCTGAAGACATCGATCTCCCCCTCATCGTTGACGATGGGTATCTGGACCGTGAGCTCCCTCTCGGGAGTCTTGATTATCTTCGCGATACCGGGATCGAGGCAGATCCTCTCGACCGTCGAATCTATCTGCTCCAGCACGCTGTCGTAGAATGTCTGCGCCATATGTCTTCCCCCAGTATTACATCCGTGGAGTTTGATGTATGATTATAAATGTTACACATTACGATCTTACTCCTCATCATCTTGTCCTCCGGAGCCCCTGCGGAGGAAGGTGACGAAAAGGACCATGAGAATTATCATGGAACCGAGAACCACTGCAAGTATGACCGAGGCCGAGATGCCCTTTTCTTCCTTTTTCAGATAAACGTCGTAGGTATTGGTCCGGTCCGGCAGGACCTCCACGGTGATCTCTATGGATCGGTGATCGCTTCTGGATATGATGAAGGAATAATTTCCCGGAGCCAGGACAAAGATGAATCTCCCGTTCCCCCGGATGTCCTCATATTCCACCCCGTTCTCCGCGGAGACAAGGGTTGCACCCGGAAGGGGGCTGCCGGCGAAGGAATACACACATATCACGAGGATCCCGGACACCGTTTCCGGGGCCTCCTCCCCGAGGAAAAAGGAGAACGAGAACGGTTCCATCCGGTTCCCGACGAGGTCCTGCGTCCTTATCTCGATCCCGTATTCGAAACCACTCTCCAGCGATGAGTTGGGAATGATCAGGAGAGAATTGTTACCCACCAACCGGATACTGTGCCCGACACGGATCAGGACCGAGGGGGTGGATGCTGTGATCCTTTTACTGATCCGGATCTCAAGAGAATCTTCGTCAACCTCTTCCGAGAATGTAATGGAGATATCCCGGTCCAGATCGGTGATGTTGCCGGAAGGCCAGTATGATATCACCGAAGGGGGCGTGTTATCGCTGATCAGTTCGACGGACCTCGAGAAATTGTTGCCCGTCAGGTCTTCTGCCATGAGTTCGAGATGGTGCTTTCCATCGGGAAGCTCCAGTGAGAGAGGAGTGGCGAAGGGATCTATCCCGGTCCAGTTGCCACCATCAAGCTTCCACCACATCCCGAGGGTCTCATTTTCCTCCCGTTCGAACTGCCAATAGATTTCTAAAGGAGCCCTGGATACGATACGGTCAGTCGTTGTGAAAGAGGGGGGTATTGAGTCCACGTGGAATCGGACCGTGTCCGATGCATTGTTCCCGTACCTGTCGACAACCATCACGGTGATTTCATGCCACCCCTGATCAAGGTCTCCCCGGATGTTTGCGGGATCGAACATCCTCCGAAAAGCTCCATGGTCGGTCTTAAGATAGTAAGCCATTTCCCCTCCTGCGGGGGTGGAAGCGGATATTTCAATATAAACCGAAGTATGGTTCAAAAGCGATCCGTTGACAGGTGATAGAATGTCAAGGGTGGGTTTCTCGAATGACGGGGGGAAGAAATATTCAACGGCACGGCTCCTCCCGGCAATACCCACGGTAAGAATAAGGAATCGGTGCTGTTTGCCAGCAGCAGGTTCCGGATAGTATACTGTCCTCCTGATATCGCCCATGTATTCATATTGGGCCACCTCGATCCCGTCCTCGCCGTTCTCGGTGAACATGACCCGGGTGGCATATACTGGGAATCTCTTCGCATGGAGAGGTTCCAGGAATGATAGCTCCATTGGATCCGATTCCCTTGACCATTTCAGGGAACCCGAAATATTGGACAATGAGGGGAGGATGCTCTCCGGTGGATAGGTCAGAGGATATTCATCACGAAGGTTCTGTCCGGGCCCGATCCAGTATGGTTCATCTCTGATCCCGTCATCGTTCTCATCAGGACCGCCGGACCATGTATTCCAGTAATTCCTGCTTATGAACGTGGAGCTATCCTCATTATCTATCTGCGGATCCGAGGTGGTATTTGTATCGTCCGGGATGGATCGATTGTTGGCGATGAAGCAGTTGTACTCGATCCTGTTCTGGGCGGACCCTTTCTCGATGAAAATTGCATAACCCGAGTTCCACCCAAGGAGGTTCGAATGAATTCTGTTCCTGTAGGAACCTCCGGATAATACGATACCGGTGTCGAGATCACTTACAAGGTTCAGCGACATCTCAAGGTACTCGCTTTCGTACAGGTTGATCCCGGTACCATTTCCGTACTGGAGCCCGCAGTCCGCTATGTTCGAATGGGTATTGTATCGAAGGTCGATGCAGCTCATGGTTGCGCCTTCGATGGTGATGTTGTCGAAGTCCATCCGATAACCAAGGACATCCCTTATCCCGGTCCAACAATCGGTTATTAAACTGTCCCTGACGACCGTTTCCATGGAGCTTATGAATTCCAATGGGATATACTGGTCCGCGAATGTGCAGTTGGATATCTGGATGCCCCGGGAGAAAGCCGAGAGAATTCCATTGGAGCTGTTATCGAGATCCAACTTCGAGATCTCAAGATTGGAGGAATCCACGATAATTACCTGACCCGTGTCTTCGGGAAGATCATAATCATTCAGGTCCATCGAGACCAGATATAAAACCGGTCTCCCATTGACGGTGTTGTCCTGGTCTATTCTATGACTGCCAAAATGGATCAGCTCATCGCCGGAGATGTGTATGGAACATTCATCAAGATCATTTCCCTGGATCTCAACCTCCGGGCTCCTGAAGATCTCGATCCCGTGGGTGCCTGCTCCGGAGATCTTGTTGTTGAAGATCCGACCACCTGCACCCTGCACGAAGATCGCGTAATCCATCGAATCATTCAAACTATTATCATGTATAAGTGGTCTGGATTCATCCGTGGTCTTGATGCCGGTACCGCATCTTAAGAAAAGATTGTCCCTGAATGTTGAGATCGACCCGGTGGCTGTAACACCGATTGAGTTTGTGATGAAGGTGTTATGGTGGTAATCTTCGTTGTCTCCCCTGATCGAATCTATACCCATGTCGTTGTTCTCGAAGGTGTTGTTGTGGAGTTCCATGAAGGACATATGGACCGATATTCCTGTTTCCGTATTGTTTTGGATGCTGTTATACGCGATCTCGCTCGACCAGCTGGAATCCGCTCCAGTCCCTCTCTGGATCTCCATCCCTATCCCATTGGAACTGATCTCGTTATTGAGAACCCTAATGGATGAGGATGGTTTTTCCAGGTGGGTGCCGACCTCGTTTTCAGATATTTTGCTTTCTTTGATATGGAAGCCGGAATCAAGGATGTGCAATCCTTCCAGATTTCGAGAGATTATGCAATCATCGACTCTGAGGTCAAGGATCTCCTTTCCGTGGATCCCGTAATAGAAATTGTTGGAGAAGGTACAACTTTTGATGCTGACAAGATCACATCCGACGAACTGGGCCCCTACCGTCCCATCATCGAAAAGGCAGTCTTCGATGTTCGCTACGTCAACGGTTCCCAGAAGAACCTGTCCCGCGTCCTCCTGAATGTACACGGTTTCCGCCCTGTCATGGTAATGATACACTTTCTTTCCGTTCACGGTGTTGTTCTGGGGGATCGTCTGTCTGCTGATAACCTCGACATCCGGTTCGATGTAGAAGGAGCATCCTCTCATCTCATTGCCGTAGAATTCGTTGTCGAAGCAGTTCTCATCGATGTATATGCCGTATTCGCCGTTATCATCCAATGTATTGTTCAGGACCCTGATATGGTGGGCCCCCCCTGTCAGATGTATGCCGTCCCCGTAATCGATCATTGAATTGCTGGTTACAACAATATTCCACGAGCCACTCTCCATTCGGACGTGGTGATCATCCTGGTTTTGGAAGGAGTTGTTATTGATGCGGATATTACAGGACCCCTTAACCAGCAGTCCGAAATCGTTGTCCATGATATTATTGTCGTTGAAAGTGATGTTCACACTATCATCTGAATTTGCACCTGTGTCAGAGTTTCCGAGCATCCTGTTCCTCTCCAGACTGCAGTTGCTGGAAAGAAGAACGGATACACCGTCGGTGTTGTTGTTGCAGACGTTATCGATCAACGTAATGTTGTCACACCTTTCAAGGATTATTCCGTTGACCCCGTAGGAGTAGTCCCCTCCTGATACGACCATATCCCTCGCGTCGACGAGGTTCAGCCCCGGGCCCCCTCTCACGCTGCAGTTGATCACATCACCGCTTGCATTGGAGATCCATATTCCGATCTGGCCACCCCCCATCGGATTGTTTATGATCAGGTCCTCGAGGACGAATCTCAGGTCCGTGTTCTCGATGGAAATGCCATTTCCCGACCACGAGGGGCCGGAGATACGGATGGGATCGAGATCATCGCCCGTTCCGGTCCATCCGAAATCGTCTTTCATCCTCAGGAAACTCTCATCCCCGAGTATCCACTGACCTTCTTCCGTGGTCTTTACTTTTGATATTCGGGAGAGTACGTTATCGGTCTGATCGGGAGTGAATGAAATAAAAGATGCAGATATGAGCAGAAAAGCTCCAATTATTGCCGGGAAGCAGCCGCCCATTATCTCTCTCCTCCGGTGGATTACCGGAGGAATAACGTCATGCAATCGATTTAAACCAGTCGGTGCATCATATCAGTCTGAGCTTTAATTTGTCCGAGGAAAGGTTCTCAAAGGCATCGGGCACCTTGCATGAGGCCTCACCGTAATCGACATTGACCTTTCCGATCTTCTTGGCAACTTCGATCCCCCTTCTGTTGAGGATTCCGCGCCTTGATCCGATATGGATGAGAGCGTAGTTCATCACCTCCCTGACCCAGTTCCTCTCCTCCTGGAGCTCCCTTTCTATCCCGTCCAGATAATCCATCAGCTCTATCTCTGAGATCTCATCCTCCTTCCCCTTCTTGGCGAACCTGCCCGGGAGGACATATCCGGCTCTCTTGTAGTGCCCTCTGTTGCTATCCGTCCATTCGACCATCTTCTCCTTGGCCCAATGGTCTTCCAGACGACCTCCGTTGCGAACTTATCACAGAGGTCCATGAAATCGACATCATCGATCCAGAGATCGATCTGCTCTTCGGCCACCATCTTCGGCTCCTCGATGTGGCATGCCAGCAGTTGTGCATCGTGTATTCCGGATGCCCACAATTTCCGGGCGAGGTCATGTTCCTTGCCGACCTCCCTGGCAAATTTCCTACATTTGGTGAGATTGACCCCGAAGTAGCTCCTGGTATCCATTCCAACCCTGGACCACACCTTCCTGGCTCTCTCGTCGCCCATCTCCTCGAGCCTGCCGATAACCTCCTTAAATTCCATTATTACCATCATAAGAAAAAAGAAGTCGCCCGGATATCAGTTCCCGTTGAAATGTTCAGGAGGGACCCTCTCCGTATCTCCAGGATTCCAGCTGGGACTGGGATATCTTGATGTCTTTATGCTTTGAGGCTTCCTTCAGGATCATCCTGTATAGGTTGTCGGAGTGGTATCGCCTCTTCCTCGCTTCGGTTGTATACCTGATATTTATGTTGATCCAGCTGGCATCGAAGCTCACATAGACAGCCGGTTCCACATCCCTTTTGGGTAGGTAGTACTTCTCCCCGATCTTCTTCACCTCTTCCGAGGCGTCCTTGGTAATATCCTTCGTGTAATCCCTGACTATGTTCAGGAATGGCTCAACGAGCGATTCCCAGTTGCTGTCGAAGGTGACGGGTACATGGATCTCCTCCCAGAGGAAGCTGTGATCCTTTGTGTAATTGCGAAGGGGATTCGAGAGAACGGTTGAATTGGGAAGGGATATTATCCTTCCTGACGCCTGGTCCCCCCTGACCCATCCTCTCGTTTCCATCAAGGTGGTGTAAAGGATGCCTATGTCCATCACATCTCCATATGTCCCATCCACCTCTATCCGGTCCCCCACCCTGTAGAGATTGTTGATGAGGATGAGAAGACCTCCGGTGAACCCCTTGAAGAAATCCTGAAGAGCTATTGCAATACCAGCCGCGATCAGACCGTAGGTGACAAGGATGGCCTGGGTGTTCTCTATCCAAAGGCCGATGAGGACGATGGTGCTGAGAAGCAGGAACAGTATGGATGTGGTCTTCCTGACCGTGTAGCGGGTTTTATAGTCCTTCAACCTTCCAACCAGAAGTTCCTCGATAAGGATCTTGAAAACAAAATATAGAATGGTCAGAGACGTACCTGATATGAACAGTTTCCCGGAGACCCGGAAATCGATGAAGTTGTCAATTATCACAACCGAGATGGTTGCAACAAGAAGGATGAACAGAATGAGGATCTTCTTGATGGTGTTCTTCATAATCCCCGGGGAATATGGAATTCAGGGTTATAACATTGTTCATTGAACATTTTTGTTCTTTTCGGATTTCCTATCGAAGTACTCGTCATGGATCTCTCCCACAAGCTCCTCGATGAGGTCCTCCAGGGTGACGATACCCACATGCTTTCCCGAAACATCCTCCACCACCGCCAGATGGATGCGATTTCTCTTCATGACATCGAAGATATCAGTGACATCGTCGTTCACGGAGACGAGGAAGGGATTGCGCAGTATATTCGATATGGGCCCCTTTTTGGCGGTGAGCAGGTCCTTGCTGTAGAGGATGCCCTTGACCTTTCCGGTACTCCCCACGACCGGGACCCGTGTGAAACCTGAATCGAATAACTTCCCCCGGGCCTCGTATGTGGAGATGTCCTTGTCGAAGATGAACACGTCCCTCATCGGGACCATGACATGGGAGATCTTTCGGTCCCCGAACAGGAACACCTTGTGGATAATGTCCCTCTCGATGGGTTTTATCACACCCTCCTCCTCGGAAAGGGATGCAAGGTCCTTTATGGTATCATCCGAGGCGAATAGCCTTATTTCCTTCGTGGGCCCCCCGGAGACCCTTATCAAAGCCCTTGATATCATTATGAATAGAGTTATCATCGGCGTCAGGGCAATAGTCAGGTAGTAAATTGCCCTGGCACTCCTGTTCGCTTTCTTCCTGGAATCGAGGATAGCACTGTTCTTCGGAGTGATCTCCCCAAGCAGGATGATCAGGAATGTGATGACCCCTATCATTATGGTGACCCCGATCTCCGCGAAGAGCTCATTCGCTATCAGGGCCGTAACGGAGGAAAGCACGATGTTCACGATGTTGTTCCCTATCAGGATCGTGATAAGGGTTTTGTCCATTCTCCTCTTCAATCTCACGATGTATCTCACGTTCCGGTCCCCGTCCCTCTTCATCCGTGCGACGGTTGCGGAGCTCAGGTTGGTAAGTGCCGTCTCCGTTCCGGAGAACCACCCGCTGAGGAAGATCAAGACCATCATGAAGATGACCAGGAAGATCACTGTCCAGAGGGTATTCATGTTCTCTCCGCTCCGATTCTCCTGTTTCACATAAAACATCCGTACTATTTCGAATGTACGCTGCCTGAAAGATACGGGGGAAAGCTATTATCCCTTCTCATCCTAGCATGTACGGTGTCAGGGATGGCGAGCGATGCAATGGTCAACGAGATCGAATGGAAGCTGAAGCTCACTCCGGAAAGGTACCGGGTGCTTCGTGAGAAGGGTACCGAAAGACCGTTCACGGGCAAACTGCTTCACAACAGAAAAAAGGGCGTATACCTCTGCGCCGGATGCGGCCAGGAGCTCTTCTCATCTGATTCCAAATTCGATTCCGGCTCGGGGTGGCCCAGTTTCTACCAGGCTCTCGACGATGAGAGGATAAGGACCGAGATCGATCCTGGCTTCGGAATGAGGAGGGTGGAGGTTCTGTGCTCCGCATGCGGGGGTCATCTTGGACATCTCTTCGATGACGGCCCCTTCCCCACAGGATTGAGGTACTGCGTGAATTCTCTCTCTCTGGAATTCTCCGAAAAGCAATGATATCATTTTTCAAAAATAGCATGGAGATTCTTTTATAGTTTCACCAATTCACAAATCCCAGGTCAGAGGAGACGGATACATGAAGGTTCTGGGGATAAACGGCAGTGCAAGGAAGGACGGTAACACCGCCATCATGATAAGGAAGGTATTCGAGGTCCTGCAGGAGGAGGGGATCGAAACGGAGATGGTACAGCTCTCTGGAGAGCTGATACAGGGATGCAGGGACTGCGGCCTCTGCAGGACGAGGAAGGACGGCAGATGCGCCCTGGAGGACGATATCCTGAACGATATTGTGGAGAAGATGGCGAATTCGGACGGGATCATCCTCGGGTCCCCTGTGTATTTTTCAAACATAACACCCGGGATGAAGGCCCTGATAGATCGGGCCGGAAGGGTTGCAAGGTCGAACGATGACCTCCTGAAGTGGAAGGTGGGCGCCGCTGTAGTTGCCGTCCGGCGCGCCGGGTCGCTTCCCGCCTTCGATGCCATGAACCATTTCTTCCTGGTGGAGCAGATGGTGGTTCCCGGGTCCACTTACTGGAACCTGGCGATCGGGATGGATGCAGGGGATGTGGAAGAAGATGCGGAAGGGATGAGGACGATGAGGGACCTCGGGGTCAACATGGCATATCTGCTCGGAAAGCTGAATTCCACGTGAGTTGCGAAAAGAACCAAATGGCTGCGTGGGGGCCAGGAAATTCTAGATTTGGTACATTTTGGTGTTTACACCCTCCCCCTTTTTTCAAAGATAGGGGGTGGGATTATATATTGCCTGAGACCATGTATGCTGGGGAAATAGCATGCCAGACGAGGACAATCCTTTCATGGTGAATCCGAAACCGGCAAAAAAGGAACCGGAAACTACCGAAAGCTTCGGTACCGACGAGATCGTATCCTTCATGGTGTCGCCAGACGATGCGAGCAGGAAGAAACAGGAACCTGTTCCGAACGACTCTAAGCCTCACTGGGAGGATGCGGGAACGCCGATCTGGGACAGGAAGAACCCGAAGGACATCCACAATCCCGATTACGAGGTTGTGGATCATGAAGGATCCTGAGAGACGGGTCAGAAGGGCGTTCAACGATCGGGAACGAGTACCAGGTCAGCATGAGCTATGCCGGATCTTCCCCTCGTTCATCCTTTCCGAGCCCTGTAAGGTTACCACGGATCTCCCTGGCCCTGTTCCGGCCGATACCCTCGACCTCCACCAGTTCCTTTTCGGATGCGGTGAACACCTTCTCAAGGGTCCCGAAATGAGATATGAGCCTGTCTGCAAGCATCGATGAGATGCCGGGAAGCCCGGAAAGGGTCCTTATCTGAACATCCCTCAAACCCTTTCCCTTAAGCGGGGACTGGATATTTGCACTCCTCTTCTCCTTGTTCTCCCTTCTGAGAAGGACCAGGAGGAACTCCGCTGTCTCTTTCGGGTCCCTGGTGAACATTATTGGTATGTTGTAATCGACCGTTATGGAGGCCAGCGCTCCGTAAATGGCATTCTTCGATATGTTCCTGCGGTTGAAGATGTCATCCCCCTCGATGACGATCAGCGGTCTTTCGAAGTTCTCCCTCAACCTCTTTATCTGATCGAACAGCCTCCCGTCCACAAGGGAATCCGAGAGGTCCTTCGCGGTCTTTCTCTCCACCACGAGTCTGTCAGAGAGCCTGTAGTCGCCCTCCCCTAGCGGAAGAGGGGTTACCTTGATACCATTCCTCATGAGCTCCTCCACGACAGCGGAGGGCATCTCTCTCTGATCGGTCATTATTTCCTGCCTGTCTTCGGTCCCCTTTTCCACAGGGGTAAAGGAATCCAGTGTGGTGGGCTCATCCCTTGCCGGACCGTGCGGGTCCCTCTCCTTTGCCGGGAGGGGGTCCTTCTTCAGCATCCTCCTGAGAGCAAGGAGCTGCCTCTCCATCCTGAGCTCCTTGTCCCTTGCCGAAAAGGAATAGGCAATATCCCTCGTCTCCTTTGACATGAGAACTATGACCTTTCCGGCGGAGTGTCTTCCCGTTCTGCCCCGTCTCTGTATGGTCCGGATCTCGGAGGGAATGGGCTCGTAGAATATGACGAGATCTGCTCCAGGGATGTCGAGTCCCTCCTCCGCCACGGAAGTTGCGATGAGGACGTTATACTCCCCCTCCTTGAACAGGTCCAGGACCTCCTTCTGCTTTTTCTGGCTGAGCCCCTGGTCCTCGCCTCTTGTGGCCTGGCCCACGAACCTGATGGGCCTGATGCCCCTCTCGAAGTGCTCGTTCAACCTGTCAAATACGATTGTCGCCGTGTCCCTGAAATGTGTGAATGCTATTATCCTCGCGTCGGGGTCCTCCCTGAGCTTCTGGACAACGAACCTCTCCAGTGCATCGACCTTTGGGGGACTCTCCGCTCTGAGGCACAGGGCCTTGTTGAGAACAGCATTGAAGAGTGGGTCCGAGACAACGCTCCTCGTGGCCTTGGAGCAGTCCGGGCTCCCCGACTCCGCAAGGAGCCGGTCCATGTACTGATAGAGCGAATCCGCTCCCTGTGTCTCGGCAAGCTCCACGGCGTGGGCGATCTTCATGGCCTGGGCCTGGATGGACATTGCCTGGTAGAGGTGGCCGGCATCCTTTCCGCCCTTTGTGATCATCTCCCTGATCCTGGAGCCGGCACCCAGGAGCTCCTTGACCGATGTGACTGTCCCTTTCCTGAGGACGCCCATCCTCTGGAGCTTACCAGCCCTGTCCATGTACATTCTCTCGATGACGGATATCAAAGATCTCATACCCTGGGAAACCTCCACCTTGACCCTCTTGAGGTCCAGCTCCTGGACGTAGGGTTTGACGTCGGGGTCCGAATCGATACGTACCTCGATGTTCTCGATCCCGATGTTCTTGCAGACCTCGTAGATCCTCGAGATGTCATGTCCCGGCGACGCAGTGAGCCCCAGTGTGAGGCCCGTGGGGTTCTTTTCCAGGAAGATATCGGCGATGAACACGTAGGGATATTCCCCCACCGCTCTGTGGGATTCGTCGAAGACGATGGTCCTGAACATGGAGATGTCGAGCTCGCCCGAGATCATGTCGTTCTTTATGACCTGCGGGGTGGAGATCATCACCGGGAATTGATGGTATGATTCTCTTCTCTTTGCAGGAGACACCTCTCCTGTCAGCATTCCAATTCCCTCTACCTTGAGGTATCTTTCAAGAAAGCTCCGGTGCTGCTCCACCAGGGGCTTTGTGGGAGCGAGCATCAGAACCGGTCCCTCCCCCTGCTTGATCCTCTCGGCTATCACCATCAATGCCACGACGGTCTTCCCGAGCCCCGTGGGAAGGACGACAAGTGTGGGACTCCCCAGCGCCTTGGTCGCTATCTTTACCTGGTATTCCCTTCTGACGATGGAATTCCCCGTTACTAGGGGATGCTCGAAGAACTCGCTTTCCGTGCCGCTCACGCCCCTCCACCTCCTTCGGATATATAAATAGGATTTCGGGGAGTGAACCGAATGTTCGGAGAAATTATTCGTTGATCGGACCTCTCCTGACAGGTCCCAGATCGTGAAAAGCCGACCGGAGCTCCGGGTCGAGGCCTAACAGTTCAGGAACAGATATCATATCCTCGCGGAAACAATGTCTCTTTCCATAGGTGGAACTCATGACGAGAAGTAACTGTTTGGACCTGGCCGTTTCCTGTCCGGATGTATTGTGTCCAAGATGCAACAAGCCCTACACGACCTGGGTATGGAAGAATGATCTGATATTCACCTGCCCCGGGTGCAGCGAACTCGGCTTCAACGTACATGGATTGGATATCGATGAAAATAAACTTCCCCCCCACTCATTCTACAGCGACATGGAATGGCCCTGTGCCGGGGACCCCGACCCCAACTGCACCGAGATCATGCATATGCTCTTCATCGAGAACTACGAGAGCCTTGATTTTTTGAAGGACCATTTCTTCGGCGGGAACGCTACCGGAAACAATTACACGGAGATGCAGAACCTCATAGGCCAGGCCTATGAGAGGATAATCCAGGTCATCACCCATTGAAAAGGCCATCCGTGTTCAACTCTCTCCCTGGAAGGGCAGTATGATGCCCTGGCCGGTCCTTCCGTCCACCTTGATGCAGAGAGGCTCCTCGAGTCTGATCATCTTGACCAGTCCCTTGAGGTCGGTGGTGACGTTCTGCTTCATCCATTTCTCATCAAAGACATGGTCCTTTCTGTTGTGAAGGACCGTGAAATACGGGATGCCGAGAGAAGTGATGTTGTGGAAGAAGTGCGTCCCCAGGGAAGGATCGATCTGAAAGTCAGGTATTGAGACCTCCACCATACACCTTGCTCCCGATATCTGGTCCCATTCTACGGGTATTCCGAGGAACCGGTCCTGTGTCCCCCATCTTCCGGGTCCAAGAAGGATATAGGGTCTCTCCTTCATCAGCCTGTTCGCTTCACCTATCAGTTCCGCTATCTCCACGGTCCTGGTCTTGTCGAAACCCTCCGTTTCGACAAATACAAGGTCCTGGATCCTCTCTATGATGCAGTTTCCGAGTGCCCGGTCCGTATAAAGGATGGCGTTTTTTCTGTCCTGATCGGTGATCATCACGTTCCTTCTTTCCTTGAGGGTGACAAGAGGTCTGATCTGAACTATGTGGAACTCCGGTGTTTCCTTCTCCTGCATCTTCACGGCGAACTCTATCTCCACTGCCCTGCCCATACCGTTTCTGCCCATGGCAAGTATGGTCCTGATGATGTTCACAAGGGGCAGTTTCCCGTATTTCAGTATGCCAGCGAAGTCTATAACCCTGGGCCCCTGGAAGCCGAGGCCGTCCCTTATCCTGTTGTCGTTGACATCGAAGGTACTTGCAATAAGGTCAAGGGTCCCGTCCTTCTCGGCCTCGGAGATCGGAAGGGTCAGCAGGGTGACATCCTCCCCTTGCCTCAGGTCGTAGCATTCACGGGGGGACATATTAAGGGAGAAGAAGTAGCTCTGTGAATTCTTCAGGGCATCCTCCGGTGTACTGAACCCCGGTATCACATTCGGGTGTTCGGGGGAGAAGTTCAGGACATTTCCGCCCTCGACAACGATCCTGCCAAGTCCCAAAGCAACGCTCACGATCCCCTCCTCCCGCTTGAGTGGCCCTATGGGATAGAAGTTGTGTGATTGCGCGACCCCGGATATGACGGGATAGAAACGGTCCCCGTGGGTGCTGCCGACCAGTTTCTGAAGCACCACGGCCATCTTCTCCTCCTCCGGCATGTGGATCGTTGATTGGAGATATGCCCTTGCCCTCCTGTAGTAGGTGGAGGCATACACCAGCCGGATAGCGCTCGACAGCTGGTCCAACCTTGCCCCGGCGTCACCGCAAGTATTTGGAAGAATATAGGTGGTGTATATCCCCGCGAAGGGCTGGTTCTGCGAATCCTCCAGAAGAGAGGATGACCTGACCGCTATGGGGACATTGACGTTCTCCAGATAGGTCCCTAGTTTATCGAGGATGTCTTTTGGAAGCTCGAACGAGAGGAATAGCCTGGAGATATCGTCGTCATCCAGGTCTTCGGTGAGCTTTTCCGCTATCCCGTGCTCCTTGAGAAACCTGTCGAAGACATCGGTGGCAATCACCAGGGTCTCGGGGATCAGGATCCTGCATCCTTCTATGGTGTTCTTTATGCCGCTCTGGTGAAGAAGCGATGACAGGAAAGCTATACCCCTGCCCTTTCCCCCCAGCGATCCCCCACCAAGGCGGGTGAAGGACCCCTCGAACTCGAATCTCTGCTTGTCGAAATCGGTGATCACCCCGAGCTGCTTGACCCTCCTCGATTCCCTTATCTCTCTCAGCAGGTAATCCCTTATCTCCTCGTCGTCACCGAAATCCGTCACCTTCTTGGACCTCAGCTTCATGGCAAGTCCCAGCTCCTGCCTGGCAATCAACCATTTGGAGAACCTGTTCCCCCTCCCGGCGATCCTTATGAATACCGCTGGGACCTTGGGTAGAAGGTCCGTGAGCTCGTTGATATCAAAGGCCCTGCCCACTACCGTGCCGTCGGGCATGGTGAACTCGAAGGCCCCGAACCCCAGATGCTTGTTGAAGAACTCTTTCAGCTCTTTGAGGATCGTCTCCGAGTTCTTGAAGATGAACGGCAGACCCATGGCTTCCGCTTTTTCCCTGTGCTCGCTTCTGGTGGATTGGAGGAGGATGGGGAACTGCTCCCCGAACTCGTGGGCAAGGTGGAACCCCGCTTCCTCCTCATCCATGCCTCCCTTGGGATAGGATATATCCGATATCACCCCGATGATGTACCTGCTGTATTTGCGGAGGATATCCGAGGCTTCCTCGTAGTCCCTTGCAAGAAGGATCTTCGGTCGGGCCCTTTTACGGAGCATCTTCTCGTGCTCGTTCAGGCCCTCGGTGAGGAGCGAGAGGGTCTGGTTCATGATCTCAGTGTATATCAGGGGCAGGAAGACGGAATAGAACCGGGGATTGTTCTCCACCACGAGTATTGCCCTGACCCTGCCCGTTCTTATGTCCTGGTCGATATTTTTGGAGTCCTCGATGAACTTGGTCATTGCCATGAGGAGGGAGGAGTCCCCGTTCCAGAAGAATATGTAATCGTATCCGGGGTCCTCCCTATCCCATTTGTGAAGCTGGAGATCCCCCGCATCGTTCAGCAGGAGGACCACCGGTATCCCTTTCTGGATCTCCTTGGCCATGTTCCCGAACTCCTCGGGGGTCATGTCGGATATTCTTGCCATGGTAATGACCATGTCGTACCTGTTGACCTTTAGCTCTTCCAGTCCGTCGCTCCCGGAGGATACCCTGAGGACCTGTGGAGGGAATGGAAGCGCCAGCTCCTTGTACTGTTGTGATATCTGCTCGAAGATGAGGCCGTCCTCCTCGAGGGTGAAAGCATCGTACAGGCTCGAGACCAGAAGTATCTTGCTCACTCTGAACTTCATGAGGACGTAGAAGTCGTGAAAACCGGCCCTGTAATCCGCCGTGTAATCGATATCGTTCGCTTCAAGGTCTCCTTCGGTCTGACCCATGAAATGGGTTATGCGGCTTGAAGTATTTACCCTTCCGCCCGAAAATCCTGTCCACTCTGGTTGTAACTTTCCGGTTGTTGCATCGAGAACCGCTCCGGGACCGCAAGGAGGAAAGGGTCTGCTGGACCCGTATGTACAAGTCATACAAGGGGGAGTGAATTCACCGTTATTGAATTGGATGGACGATATTTTGCCGGAAGAAAGGTTAATCTATCCTGGATCCTATACGGTACCCTTCTCAAACGCCGATCCTCACGGGTCATAAAAAGGGAAGGTGTCCGTGAAGTGATCGGTCACGGCCCCATTGTTCATTCGACACCGAGTGAATTTCAGCTCCGCAATCAAGGAGGTGCGGGCCCCGGAAACGGAACGAGGAGGGTAAGCAAAATGGAAAGGATCATAAGGAACTTCAAGGACCTGCAGACCCTCAGAGGCGAGATCGATATGGAAGTGGACACGTACTCGATCGAGGGGCACCTCGAGGTGTTCCCCAGGAGGGAGTATGATATCCACAATGTTGAGGAGCTCGAGGATGTGATGAAACGGATAGAGCTGTTCTCATCCCCCTATGCCACAATGAACGGAACCCTGAGGTTCGGTTTTATTCCAAAGAAGGAACATTGAAAAAAATCCATCGAAAATCCCATATCGATGATTGACGGCCCGATCCAGCATGTGCCATTTTCCCAAACCCTCTTTTCAGAAGTTATGAGCAGATCAGCTCATTTTCTCTTCTAGTTATATCAATGAATATTATGTCATCACATTTATTCCCGGGTGATTCGAACATCGTTCAACAAAATATAAATACTATTGTAAAATACACACTACTGTAAGCTCTACAATATTGGGCGCCTAACAATACTGTGCGGCTCCCAATAGTGCGAGCATCATCAAAGGCAGGTGATGAAAGATGTCAATGATAGAGATAGAATCCCTCGACAAGGTATACAGAACAGGTAAAATGGAGTTCCAGGCCCTCAAGGATGTGGACCTCAGCATAGAGAAAGGAGAACTGACCGCTATCGTGGGCCCTTCCGGGTCCGGCAAGTCCACGATACTGAACATGATAACGGGGATCGACAGGCCCACAAAGGGTTCCGTCGTGATCAACGGCGAACGCATCGATACCATGAAGGAGGATGAGCTCGCGAAGTGGAGAGGCCGCAACATCGGGATCGTCTTTCAGTTCTTCCAGCTCTTTCCTACCCTGACAGCCCTCGAGAATGCCATGCTTCCCATGGATTTCGCGAACAGGGGCTCCTTCAGGGAAAGGGAGAGGATCGCAAGGAAGAACCTTGAACTCGTAGGCCTCGGTGACAAGCTGCACAATCTCCCATCCGAACTTTCCGGCGGGGAGCAGCAGAGGGTCGCCATCGCAAGGGCCCTTGCCAATGATCCGCAGATCATTATCGGCGACGAGCCCACCGGAAACCTGGATTCCGGGACCGAGGAAAGGATGTTCGAGATACTCAGGAAACTCAACGAGCAGGGAAAGACCATAATCTACGTCACCCACTCGAAGAAGCTTGCCGGCAGGGCTGCAAGGAGAATAACGATACTTGACGGGAGGGTGGCCGTAGCTGCCTGAGAGGAAAGGGAGAGAGATGAAAGGAACCAGGGCCTTCACAATTGGTATGCTCATGGCATACTTCGGCTTCCTTGCACTCTTTTCCACCTCGTACTTCATTCAGGAGCTTCTGAGCGGCAACATGACCGGACAGCTCCCGCTTTCGGAGTGATATAGATGAAACCCACTCTTTTAAAGAAATCATGGGGCGACCTCGGGAAGAGGAAGTCCCGGACAATTTTCACGATACTTACGATAGCCCTCGGCGTGGCGGCACTGGGAATGTTCGGGGTCGTTCCACTTTTCGACCGGGCGATGTTCGATGAAATAGAGGACACCAACATGTACAACATCAGGTCCGGGATGCAAAACGTCAACCTGACCGACACCAACATCGAGGACCTCGAAGCCCTTGACAATGTCGAGAAAGTGGAACCAAAGTTAGTGTTCTTCACAAGGATATACATAAAAGAGAGAAGGAACGACGCGATCTTCATAGGGGTCCGGGACTTTCACGACATGAGGGTCGACAGGATAAAACTGAGCGAGGGAAGATATCCCGGCGAGATGGAGGTCCTAACCGACGACGGGAACTCCAGGAACTTCCTCTTCATGGGTGGAATAGGTGATGATGTCCGTGTCATAGATTCGGACGGTGAGGAGGTCGAGCTTCACCTCACCGGAATGGGGCGCACCCTTACATACGATCAATCCGCCTACGGTGTTGCTGTATTCTTCGCGGGTATTGAGACCATCAGGGCCCTTTCGAACACGACGGGATACAACTCCATATCCATCGACCTCGAGGAGACATCCGAGGTGGATATGGAGGTGGCGATCGCTTCAGTGAAGGGATACCTGGAGGAGAACACGGATTTCATAGCATTTTCCGACATCCCCCGGACCCGGAGCAACGACGACTGGCCCGGAAAGGAGGACTTTGCCGACACGGGCAGCTTCTTCTACGTTTTGACCTTCATGACGCTCTTCTGCTCGATATTCCTGATATCGAACACCATGCACACCATCATAACCGAGCAGAAAAGGGAGATAGCCCAGATGAAGGCTATCGGGGCCACGAAACTGCAGATCGCAGGGTCCTACCTGACGACCTCCTTCGTAATGGGATCGATAGGTTCCGTGATCGGAGCTTTCCTCGGAATATTGGTGACATACGGCATGGTCCGGTTCCTCGGAACAAGTTTCTACGGGATCGTCCCTTCGTTCGGGATCCACATCCCGGCTATCCTCATATCCCTGGGGGTAGGAATAAGCATAACGATACTCGCTTCCCTCCCCTCCCTCTACGGGGCCCTCAGGATGAACACCAGGGAAGGCCTTCAGGATGCCGGGATCAGCACCAACTACGGCTCCTCCATCTTTGACAGGCTCCTCCTCAGGTCAAGGTGGCTTCCAAGATCGTCCCAGATGGGGCTAAGGAACGGCGCCCGCAAGAAGGGCAGGTCCATATCGACGATACTGCAGGTCGCCCTGGCAGTATCCATGTTCCTCGGCATAGTTACCATAGGCCATTCTCTTTCCGTTGCGGTGGCGGAGGAGTACGACAACTTCACCTTCGATATCATGACGCAGGGACAGATGGAAGGTGGAAAGCCCCTGACCGGATCCGTTTCCTACAACGTTCAGATGATAGAAGGTGTGAAGGATGTGGAGCCCTTCGCCATCACCGTTGGTACACTTGGTGAAAGCCAGATCCATATGTTCGGATACCATCACGATACAATCGCATTCAATGTGGCCAGGACCATGTGGAAGGGGAGATGGTTCAGCGAGGAGGAGCAGGCCGAAAGGGCCAAGGTGATAGTTATCGGGAAGGCGATCTCCAGGGCCGAGGGCATCTCTCTCGGCGACACCCTGCACATTGACACCGCCACAGGGGTTTACGATTTTTTCGTGATCGGAATAAACTCCGGTCAGATGATGAACGGAATGATCGGCTACATGGCGATGGAGATCGTTCAGGATATCCTCAGGGTCGAGGATGTTGTCTCGGGCTTCTCCATCATAACCGATTCCGGAGATCATTCCCTGATCGACAGAGTATCCACCGAGCTGGAGGACGACCTGATGTCAAGGGGATACGTAGCCAGCAATAGCATCCTCTACGTGATGAAGGAGAACAACATCAGGGCCAATCAGCAGATCACGAACATGATGATCGCCGTGGGGTCCCTCATAGTCCTGATAACCACAATCGGACTGGTGTCCACACTGACCATGAACATCCTCGAAAGGACAAGGGAGATCGGAATGATGAGATGTCTCGGGTCAGGGTCATCCCACATCAGGAGGATGTTCGGGACCGAGGGCCTGGTGATCGCTCTTGCAGGAGGCCTCGTGGGGATACCCATGGGGTATGGCGTGGCCCGGTTCCTGAACTGGATAATGTTCAATATTATGAACCTGGAGATGGAGGTGCTTTTCCCGGTGAGCTTCGTCATCATCGCCATCCTCGTGACGGTGGTCCTGACCCTGATCGTAATCCAGCTGCCCCTTCACAGGGCGGCCAGGTTCAGGCCGGGGGATGCACTGAGATATCAATGAGGTCCGTGAGTGGGGGAGACCTTCAACGTCACCTGCCAAGGGAGGGGGCCCTGCGCGGCCTCCTCCCGCTATATATTTTGGTTTTTATTGAAAAGAAATAAATAAACTCCATTCGATGTTGGTACATGGAAACGGCAGTGAGCCTTGGCTTTGCCGGGATGATCTTATTTCTCGTCCTGATGACGGTCATCAATCTCGTCTATCTCTTTTACATGAAGGGCAGGATCCTTGGTTCACTGAAGGAACACCACCCTTCAATATACGATGAGTTCAGGGCTCGGGAGGGGAGCGATACGGGGGTATTCAACCATATAATGAAAGAGAGGATCTGGTCCCCGTGGGGGAGCCAGCTTCAGATCGAAATGGAGAGGTACAGGGCAGTGAGGACCCTTCTTTTCTTTCAAGTGGCGGCCTTCGCCCTCCTTGCATTCTACCTTGGTGTGCTGACCGTTCTCGTTCTCCTGGACAAGATCTGAACATTTCACCGATACTCCGGTAAGCGATATTAGAGGAACCGTTAAATATCTTGATCTGGCCAGTGTACATTTCAACGATGAGAGAAACTACCTAAATAGGGATTGACATGCTTTTTTCACAAAGGTAAGGGAGGAGGCCCTCCCCCCCTTCAAAGGAAGTGAAAAGATGCATAAAGCGATGTCCATCGGAATTGTTTGCTCACTTTTGATCGCGGGACTCTTCGCTGTAATGGTCGGGACCGGTTTCGAGGGTCCTGTCGGAGATGCCCGGGGCTATCAAACCGAGAGATCTGTGATACGGATAGACGGCAATGATGATTTCACAGAGGCCAATGGGGTTGTTTCCGGAACCGGAACGGAGGATGATCCCTACATCATCTCGGGATGGGAGATAGATGGAACAGATATCGGACCCTGCGTCACCATCAGGAACTCCACCAAATTCTTTGTCGTCAGGAATTGTGTATTCCACCATGATGAGTTCTTTTCGACACCGAAAACATATCTCGACTACCCTGATCTTATGTACTTCGGTGTTGTCCTTGATAATGTCGAGAACGGGGTCGTGGACGGGAATGAATTCAGGAACAACATGGGGTTCGACATCTATGTGACGGAAGGTTTCAGAGTTTCCGTTATCAACAATATTATCAGGTCCAAGAACGGCGAAACGATGATCCAATTTTCCTACACCATGAGGAGCAGGATCGAGAACAACATCTTGGATCCTGAAGTAAGCTATGATTATCTGACCAATGATTGGAAAGGTCTTCCCCCGACCAGATACGGGATTCGTTTCGTCTATGAATCGATGTACAATTCCGTAAGGTACAACACGATCAGGAACATGGAGCGTTGGGGAATCACCCTTCATACTTACCTGAATGTGGGAAATGAGATCGGATCCAATTACGTTTGCTACAACAGAAACGGGATCCAGGGTTCGGATGATAGGACCATCATCACCAACAACATGATCTGCTACAATGAGAAATACGGGATCGAATCAACAAGGATGAACGGTGGAAATATCCTGAACAATGATATCTCTCACAACGGCAAAGCAGGAATATTCCTCCCCGATGAGGGATCCAGTCTTCATATGATCGCCCATAATCTCATTTCGTACAACGGAGAAGACGGGATATATACCGAACAGGGAAGTATCCAGATCCGGAACAATTCGATCCGAAATAATGAAGGAAACGGGATCTCAGGTAACTGTGATGAAATCTACGTGATGGACAATGTGATTTTGGACAACAATTTGTTTGGAATTACCCTGGCCAACCACACCGTGAACAATATTAAAGGCGGAGCCCACAGGATATCTAGGAATAATTTCATCAGCAACGGGGAAACACCCCAGGTTTTCGACAACGACAACAACACCAGAATTATATTCATAAGCAACCTGACACCCCCGATAATCAGAGAAATCAACTACTGGGACTCCAATTTCTGGAGCGATCATACGTCACCTGACGACGATTCCGATGGAGAGGTGGATGTCCCCTACCTGATTCCAGGTGAGGCCAATTCTTCAGATAACAGACCCAGGGCGGATCCATACGATATCAATATCGAAGGCCCGACCTTTCACCTTACCATCACAACCCTGGATAAGCCATCGGTTAAGGCTGGGACCGCATATTCGGTCAAGTACAATGCGATCGATCCGGATCCGACCAAGGTGCTGACATGGAACATGGTGACAAATGCGAGCTGGCTGTCTTTCTCTGATGAGAAGGTGCTTGAGGGGACCCCCGGCCTGATAAACGTCGGATATTACTGGGTGAATGTCAGCGTCACCGATGGGACCGTTTCGGATTTCCACTTCTTCAAGGTCCATGTCTACAAGGACATCGACCCAATCACGGGCCCGGGAGAGAATGTGACCAAACCCAACAACACCGTTCCGAACGCAACCGAAGATGAGAACCAGCCACCGAGGAGCGCCACAATAATGGGCCCCACGGGAGAGCTCTATGAGAACGAGACCATTGAGTTCTCCGCCTTCTCCTTCGATCCCGACCTTGAAGAGAACGAGACCCTTTCCTTCAGGTGGACGATATCGGGGATCGGTGTGGTCGGCAGCAGCTCCAACATAACCCTGGTCCTTCCGGCGGGAACGTACGCTCTGGTCCTGAATGTGACCGATCCCGAAGGGGCTTCGATAGAGGTCCAAAAGAGCCTGATCGTCAGATCAAGGTCCGGATCAGAAGAGAATGATGATGAATGGTGGAAAGGGAACGGGATATTCGCCGTCCTCATCCTTGTAAATGTCATCTTGCTTGTCCTTATCGTTGCTGGACTAGTGATCCAGAGGAGGAGAAGGATTGACAAGACCGTTGATATCGAAAATATCGAGGAACACGGTACCGAAGACGGACCCATGAGGAAGCACAGAAGACCGAAGCCTCCTGTCTCTCCGGATATCAAGCGGACCGGTTCGAAGGTCTTGAAAGGACCAGGTCTCCAGGGAGAGGTCGAGGATATGGAACCTATTATGAGAAACGATCTCCAGGCAGCAATGATCCTCCATGAGCTGAACGCGGGCTACAGACCCAGCAACTTCGGTCCTCCTTCGGAGGAGATAATTCATGAATTGAAAAGGATGAAAAAGGATGGAAGGATATCGAGGTCTACCTACAGGGAGTTGAGAGATGTTCTCGAAAGGGTCGCCTCCATGGAGGAGTGATGGTATCTTCCGGTGCGGGGTGGTATGAAAATGAAGGGAGAACGTCAGAAGGACCACGGAACGAGGAAGCTCATCAGCGAATACGTCGTGGAGCATCCGGGTGTTACCATAAAGGTTCTCTCTGGGACCCTGGGTCTCAATCTTGGCACCGTTAGATATCATCTTGAGAACCTGGTTAGGGAAGAGGTGCTGATATCCAGGAAGGAGGGTGGACTGAGGAAATACTTCTCCTCCATGGTCTCCTACAGAAACCTGACGCCTTCCGCCCGGGAACGCAGTATCTCAAGGAACCAGGAGAGGGTCCTGAAGCTCATAGAAGGCAATCCCGGGATAACGAGGAAGGAGATCAAGGCCTCGCTTGATATTACAGGCAAAGGCCTGACCTATGTGCTTCAGAGGCTCAGGTCCTCAAAGATGATCTGGGAGGTCAGGAGGGGGGATATCATCGGATTCGAGATCATTACAAGGGAAAAGCTCATGGATGAGATCCTCGTGATGCTTGCAAGAAGGCTCGTTCGTGGAGAGATCGACGAGAGTACCTACCTTGAACTGAAGGATGAGATAATGGAGAAATTACCGGAGAACAATTCCGGATGATCGATCACTCAACCATGATCTTCATGGCGACACCCTTTCCGAGGGCCATCCTGCAGCCGCCGTAGGAAACGATGACCGGGCCCCCTGAGTTCTGGAGAACGGTCATGGAAGAACCCACGCAGATACCCAGCTCAGAAAGCCTTCTGTTAACACCCCGTCCTCCGTTGACCTCCCTGATAGTGACGGTCTCGCCGTCCCTGACACGGGAGAGAGGTCTTCTGCTTTTGGGGACGTATATCGGGTTCATGCGGTCACCATTAGGGTTTGTTGATTATTTTCGGTGCCCCTAAATTTGTTAGAGTATATAAAAATATATGCCCGTCTTTTGCATCAAAGGCCATAAACGTCATCAAAATGGCCTTCCAGGCGAAGAAGGAGCCTCTTGGCCGGCAGTCCCGCCCCGAACCCTCCAAGCTCGTATCTTCCGCCCCTCCCCGAGCCCACAACCCTGTGGCAGGGGACCACGAGCAGGTACGGGTTTCTGTTCATTGCGTTCCCAACTGCTCTGGCTCCCCCGGGACACCCGGCTCTTCGGGCAAGCTCTCCGTAGGTGACGAGCTCCCCGAAACCCACCTTCATGAGCTCTTCATAGACCTTTTTTCTGAAGATTGATATGCCCCGCATATCGAGAGCAATGTCCCTTCTTCCGGGGTCCCTTCCGTAGAAATGGTCGTTGATGTAGGTTTTTACTGCGGTGAGACGGTCGGAGCATTCCCTGTCCCGGAGTCCCGAGACCCCGACGTTTTCTGTCGTTGATAGAGAGATGGAAACAAGACCCAGACATGAGAACTCGACCCTGAGCCTTCCGAGAGGTGTGTCGATATGATGGAGGGAGTTCATCCGGTATCCCTCGCTCTCCACCCCTCCTCCATGGCAGCGACGAGCTCCCTTACGGCGGATGTGGTATCATCTTCCGTCTCCACCATGGTCCCTGTGACGATGATGTCCGCACCGGACATTACGGCCATCCTTGCCGCTTCGGGGGACCGGATCCCCCCGCCCACTATTAGCGGAATGTTTATGACACTGCGGATGCTTTTTATGAAGTTCCCGGGGATGGGGTCGTCGATCCCGGAACCCCCCTCAAGGTAAACGAAATCCATTCCGAAGATCTGGGCCCCCCTTGCGTATTCCAGAGCGGGTTCGGGGTGGTTGCGGTCGATGAGGTCGACGTCCCCGACCTCCCCCACGAGGGCCCCCGGTGAGATCACGATGTAACCCACGGAAAGCGGCTCGAGGCCGAGATCTTGAATTTTGAAGGATGCGGAGACGGCTTCCCTGATGACGTATCTCACATTCCTCGAATTCATCAGGGACATGAAGAGGATCGCATCGGCGTGGTGTGAAAGTACATCTGCCGTGGAGGGGAAGATTATGACCGGGAGCTTCGTGACCTCTTTCACGGCTTTCAGTGTGCTTTCCAGTTTGGGGTGGTCCACACCCATTGTGCCGCCGACAAGTACAAGGTGTGTCCCCCCGTTATTGGCCTTCACCACCATCTCGGCGGCCCTCGATGGTGACTGCTTGTCGGGGTCGACAAGCGTCACGTGAAGGGGCCCCTTCTCGAGGCGTTTATGGATGAATTCCAGAACACCGGTCACGTTCAGCAGAAAAGTGGTAGCGATTTAATAGTTTTCGATATATAGGGTAAGTGGAGAGAGGGGGAGGACCAACGAATATATACGCCGAAGGGCATGGTCCCCTCCCGCGATGATGAATGAGACATGGCTGAACCCTGATGAATGATGGGCGAGCTGAGCGGGATCGTATTGTCATTCCCCACCCCAAGGGAGATGCCTGAAAGATCCGGAAGGGGGGCCCGCGGCGAGTCCCGAATTGTCTCCTGTGGGGGCCCCAGCGCGTGTCTTTTTGTCGGGGGATCCTCCCTCCTCCAACGAGGAGGCTACTCTTCGATAGAGGAATCACTCTCTCCCCCGAAGGGGGTGGTTTCGCCAATGATGCACCCCCTTACCATGGAGGTGAACTTCGTATGAAAGAAAGGGGATCTACCTCGCGGAGTATCAAGATCGTATAGCTCTAAGTTATTCCCCGATACCATCATACCCTGTCGGGGCGTGCCCGGGCGGCCGCCAACCAATCCATCCGATACAAAGGATCACTGCGATGCATTTCATATAATGAGATCGAACGAATCCTACATCAGACTTATATAGGATACTATTCGGTCCGTTTCTTTTTTATTAATAACCAACTAATGCAATCGTTACCTATATAAATGGACTGATCATTTAACTATCATGGACCACTCCGCTTTGCTCGAATGGAACCCATGGTGGAACACCGGAAAGGTACCATCGAATTGGACAGGTCACCGAAGGAAACAGCTCGAAGACCTGGCCGATCGGATGCAAGGGAAGGAAATCACCATGGTCACCGGGGTGAGGAGGTCGGGTAAGACAACGCTTCTGTTCCAGGTGATAGACCGTCTGCTGAGTTCGGGGATCCCTCCGGAAAATATACTCTTTGCAAATCTCAACGATGCCTCGTTCACCGGAGTTACCCTGGATGAGATCAGGGATTCCTATTTACAGTTGCACGGACCCCGGGGAAGAATTTTCTACTTCCTCGATGAGATACAGGAGATCGGGGGTTGGGAGAAATGGGCTTTGAAAGGGTACGAGCTGAAACGGGACGAGAAGGTCGTCGTGACCGGATCCTCATCCGTTCTCTTGTTCGGAGAATACATATCGGTCCTGACGGGAAGAACGAACACCATCAATGTCTACCCACTCGACTTCCCGGAGTACCTTGAATTCAACGGATATTTTATCCCAGCTCATCCGAGGGGGGACGACAGGAACACGATCCTGCACCATCTGGACAATTATATGCGGAGGGGCGGGTTCCCGGAGTTGCAGTATAGAACGGATGTTATCCCGACAGATATCCTATCCGGCTATTTCAACGATATCCTGGTAAGGGATGTGCTCCTTCACAACAAGGTCGATGCAGCATCGATCTTGCGGTTCTCCAAATATGTAATGACCAATATCGCAAAACCCATGACCTACAGGTCATTGCACAACGCAACCGGATTGTCCGTGGACACGATCAAGTCGTATATCGCCATCCTTGAGAGGGTCTATCTTGCATGGAGCATGCCTTTCTTCTCATACTCCTACAAGAAGACCTTGGAGGACCAGAGACCTAAGAAGTATTATTGCATAGATAATGGACTGAGGAATGCGGTCTCCTTCAGGTTCTCCGATGACTTGGGCAGATTAGCAGAGAACATGGTGTATCTGGAAATGATGAAGAGAGGAGGAGCCTTGGGTTACTGGAAAGGATCGAATGAGATCGACTTCGTATTCATGGACGAATCGGGTGGGACGGAACTGATCAACGTATGCTATTCCGACTCTATCCCGGATCGAGAGTTTAAAGGTTTTGAAGAATTCGTATCTGAACATGGAAAACCGAAGATTGGTATGAGGATCATTACAAGAGATACCGAGGGAAAGATCGGGAATGTGGAACTGTTACCTCTATGGAAATGGTTGATGGAATAGTATCGACTCAAAGGTCTGTTATTTTCGGGTACGTCCTATTATCGATATGGAAGATAGTAATAACCAGGAAATTCGCGTCACCTATCTGCCGCCAACTTCGCGAATTTCCCGTCAACTATTATTCTAGCCAGTATGCCGTGATCCCACTCCACTATGATTCCCTCACCTGACGTGATCTTCGCCAACTTGTCGATGGATCCTCTCAAAGAAATGGAAGGGGCTCCTTTATGGATTCGAGGAAAGAGAGGGGGCCCTGGGCGAGTCCCGAATTTTCTCATGCCGGGGCCCGATCTCGGGATATGGAAAGATACATCTCCGTCTTATCCGATGAGGGCCCGAGGAATAAAATGACGGAAAACTGTTGCAGCGATGTATCCTGTGGGTGTGGTGGCAGTGGTATAGCCGAGAACAGAATGTGTATGATGGCAAGTCCTCCCTTCTAATTCGATATCGAGAAGGTCAAGGAACTTACCAATGATCCGAAACACATCTGCCGTTGCTGCGGAAGGACCGCGAACAATAGCGAGAACCTCTGCAGTCCCACGGAAATCAAGTGAGGATCTCAAATCGGTTGTGATCTTTTCTTCGAGTAAATCGGGCCCCTTTAATTTTTATCAACACATCAAATCACTCCGACAAGGTGACCTTCCTCTTCTGCAGTAAGATTCATCCATGGGTCACCCGGGGAGCATTGCTGATGATCTCGAAGAGATCTACGACAGGAGATATCGCTAATGAGCCTGCTCGTCGATGTATGTTGTAAAGCGGGAACGCAATACGGATATGAGAATGAAGAACACTTGAAGTATGATACCACTTACGCAATATTGCCCTTTTGGAAAAATGTGTACACCTGTCTTTGGTCTGCACAATTTGGCACATTTCAAAAGTACCGCAACCACATAAAAACCACACTTGGAAAAAATCCTAAACGCTAAAGCTCCCCCCTGTGAAGAAGGTTCATCTTCAGGAAGATAATTATTCCCTTGATGAAGATGTGGATATCCATGGATCTGATCCTATCACAGTAATCATAGAGCCTGACAAGATACTCTTCCCATTTCCTCAGGAGTTTGTATTCTATCGATGAACTCTGTATCTTCCCCTTTATCGAGGCCCTCTCATCGTTCATGATCTCTTCCAGGGATATTATGCCCTCATTCAGAGCATAGAATATCGGCATCGAAAAATATGTCCCCTCATCAACCTCCCTCTCCCACGTAGCAAGGCAGTTGCTGATCCTCGCCATCTTCTGACAGATCTTCATGAAATCCCGGATGTCCCTCAACTCTGTATCATCGATATCATTTGACGCCATAAGATCGATGTCAAGAAATGAGACAACTCCCATTCCATAGGAAAAAGGGTCCAGGAACTCATCTTTCCCGATCTGTTCCCTTATCAGGGGATTCTCGATCGTAAAAAAAAGCGCATTTATCGACCTCTCAACATCGATGATGAATTTAGGATAGTACTTATCGAACAATGGCAGACCCCGAACGATCTGGTAGAAGTTGTTCCAGATCTCATCAACAAAGAGATCGATATCCTCATCCGGTCTATCATCGTATCTTCTAACAAGAGTTCTCCGGACCAAACTGTCCTTTTGCTTTCTGTTGTCTATTATATCATCAATATAGGAGATCAGAATTATCAGGAGAATTCTTGCATCAACCACCTTTTCCATGTACTCCGGACCAACAGTTGAAAGTATCATTCCGGTCTTTTCAAGGGCTTTGGACCATTTGAAAACATATTCGGATCTGGTCCCACCGGATATACTGTACCTATAAAGTACATTTAAGATACGGGGAGAGAGTCCAACGGAAGATATCTCTCCGAAACTGGGAATAGATCCATTCACTCTTTTATCTACTTCCCCAATTGTCCCGTAAAGATCAAGGAAGCTCGACTCCTTCGATGAAAGCATCTGTCATTCCACCGGATTTACCGGAAATGACATATGAAAGATCGTTATATAACCAGATTTGTGGGAAAGGTTAAACGGATCACTTTCTCTGCGGCGGTCCTCTCCGATCAAACCCGGGCCCTTCCATCTCATCGATTATGTATCTCACTTCCTTCGGGATCTCTTCCACGTGGAATTCCATATCTCCCAGAAGTTTGTTGTATCTTATTATTCCCTTCTCGTTCAGCTCGTCTATGCATTTTGTGAGGTAAGGTTGGGAATATGGCCAAACCCTGGCAATGTCCCTTCTCCTCCATCCGGGTTTCTCCGTAAGTGATCTTATTATCAACTGCTCCCCCTGTGAAAGGTACACCGGGTCCTTGACCGGAAGTTCGTATGCAAAATACAGTCGGATCTTGGGTTTTAGGGGGTCCCTTTTCGACTTGATCATCTCCCTCTTTTCTAGCACTTCCAAGTGATGTTGTACATTATTTCGGTTTTTTATTCCGAGCTCATTCATGATGTCCGTTATCTGGATCCCGGGACGTTCCGATACCAATTGGTGGATCTTTTTCCTCGTCGGATGGTCGCCAACAAGGTCCCTGACCGGTCGATGGAAGAAGGGAGGTATCGCCGCAAGAAGGTATTTCTTCTTCTTCAGTAAAAAACCTAGCGAAGCGATCGACCCGAGCAGAACAGCAACGGGTATTATCAAAAGATAGTTGGAATAATTCCTTTCTTCTTCCGCTTTGACAGAGATATCTTTTGAATCGGAAACGGAAAGATCTATGTTTTCCCAGACGATCTCCACCCGGACCTGATAATATCCCGGATCCTCGGGACCCTCCAGCTGGAAAAAGAAATCTCCCCCTGTTGGCGGTATCTCTTTTACATCTTTCTCATCATCTATGAAAACATGAACACTTGACCTGCTTCTTTTCCTGAGGAAGATCTCTATCTGGTCCATATCCCAGTCCGGGCCAGATGAGAATCCGATATCTCCCCTGACATGCAAACAATGCCCGCATTCCATCTCATCATCGCATTCCCAGCTCAATTGAACAAGTCTTTTCAGTATCGACCTGTCAAAACAGAGAACCCTCCAGGTCACCTCCTCATCGAACCGTTTTATCCCGTTTGAAACATATGTGGAATTGATCACAATTGAGATGTTGGTATCTATGATTCCTTCTGGGGAGGTATAGAAGAAAGAAAATGTTTGTGATCTCCCGGGTTCAGGGATTTTCACGATCCTGCTCTCCAGAAATTTCTCGATACCGAGGCATTCCTGTATCATCGCCATTTCAACTATCCATGATTGGTTTCCAGTATTTTCCAATCTGACCCTGAATTCCACTTCATCGCCGGGCATGATCTTCAATGTATCTTCCAGGGGATGAACGATATCCAGTTCCACGTCGATATCAAGCGAAAACAGTCTTATCCTGTCATTTACAACAAGGATCTCGTTCACGCCTCCTGGTATTATGTCCGAGATGATCGCCATGCCGGGGGAATCCTCAACGTTGTGATCCCAGATCAGGTCAAGTTCGTGATCGAATACCATAAGATGACTGTTGTTGTGTGTGCAGATCACTATCTCCAGTTCACCGTCCCCGTTCAGATCATTTATTCCCGCTGGCATGAAGGTGTTCGGTATCTCTTCCGTTCCCGGTATCTCGATATCGTGCTCGATCTCCTTTGTTGAAAGGTCCACGATCAGGAGGTGGTCCGTTTTACCTTCTTCCATGACATATGTCTGAACAACTGCTTCCATATTTCCATCGTTGTCCAGATCAAATAAACCCGCCGGTTTCAACCAGTTGTGATCCGTTTGTATCTCCTCATCGAACCGGATGCCGTTCCTGTTCAGGAAGAAGATCCGTCCCTCTTCCGTTGTTTCGCTTGCCATCTGGACTCCCTTGTATCCGATAATGTCGATATACCCGTCCTTATCAACATCGGTGGAGGCAACCATGGTGTAATAGTAGTACAACTGACCCCGTGGGGACACCTGGTAACGCCAAAACTCCCTGCCCCTGTGGTCCAGAGCAAATACGTATGAGGTGAGATCATTCGTATTCGTGCTCGGGTTCACTCCAAGGTTTTTCGAGGCCGTTGTGCCAAATACTATCTCTCTATCCCCGTCTCCATCGAGGTCCGGAAAGATGACATTTGTGATATGGGCCGCCTCCGGGAAATACCACTGTCGCATACCACTATCGTAATCAACACAGACCAATCCCCGGGGATATGCATCGTATCCGGTGTGAAGTGCTATGTAGATCTCCTTTCTACCATCATTGTTGAGGTCTTTTACCGCCCAGACCTCCGTCATGAAATCGTAACTGCTGATGTGGTCCTCTTTCGCATCCTGGACATTTTCGTTCTTGAATACGATCTCCTTGATCTTGATACCCAGATTGTTGAACACGCTCATGGTTGCCTGTGATTCATCCGTTCCCTTGGTGCTTACGAAGATCTCGCTCATGCCATCCTTTTCCACATCATCCACCAGGTTCAACACGGACCTTTTTGGAAGTTCTCTTTCCCATAACAGGGTGCTGTCCTTTTCCATTGCAAATAACGTGTCATTTCCCATGACAACTATCTCGAGGTCATCGTCATCATCCAGGTTTCCGGTCCTGATCCAGGGCCAGATGCTATTTTGGGGATCATACGGGTTTTTTTCATCGATGATTACATCGAAGGGTGAGTCGGCAGGTTCGAAGGTAGCCGATGGTCTGGGATAGTAATAGGAGCATTGATCATCGTAGCCGAGTTTTGTCCATTCCCTATCAATTGCAGAACTATCATTTTTATACAAGATCGGATTTGAGTTAACTGATAGAAGAATTAATAAAAGCATTATTATCAGAGTATTTATTGATAATATTTTCATTACCAATCCCATTTGGAAAATCCCCCTTATTCCTTTTAATCTAAATATCGGAATAACTATAACACCATTATCACTTTGATAAATATAACTTTTGTTCATCCGGTTTTCGGGGTGTTTAACCTTTGTTACAAATCTCCCTTTATAATCAAAATGGAATTCTCTGATCACTCATTGGAGTAGGAAGTGTGTAGATGATTGCCATGACCTCAATTGGGAAAGGTTCCTATCATGAGAGAAATAGGATTGCGGGGGTAAAAATGAAGAGAGCGATAGAGAGCGGGATCACCAAGGGTGCCATTGTCTCGATAATGATTTTTTTAATTCTCCTCTCCTCGATTCATATTTCTAATGCTGAACCAACCAGGAGCTCAGGGAATATTTCAATAACTGTTAAAAATGCGAACGGAAACACCGTGAGCGGTTGTTCAGTTAAAAGGTATGATTCAAGTTGGAATTGGAAGGACACGAAGACAACCAATATAAATGGAGTTGCTTCTTGGTCCAGTATCACTTATGGAACATATAATTTTGAAGTATACTATGGCAGTACTATTGTCGAGTACTGGGGTGATAAGCAAATATCTCTTTCTTCTTCTTCTATATCACAGACATTTACCCGTTTTTATCCTTATAACAATAATGTATGGATTGGAGATTCATCTAACAATCAAAAAACAACATTTAAACCTGGCGATACTATTACAACAAAGTTCACCGTAAAAAATGATATGGCAATTTCTATGAGTTGCAAAGTTAGAGCAGTTTGGGATAGAAATAAAGCTACTAGTTATGATCACGATAGTACAACATCTTCTTATACTGTTTACAGTAAAAATACAAAGATTTATACCGATACATACAAAATACCATCTTCTTGGGGTTCATCTACTATATACTTGGGTTGGTGGATTCAATCATTTGTTTCAAATTCGTGGCAGACAACCGACTCCTGGGTGTTTTCATCATATTCAGTTTACGTA
>Ga0272441_10000165_pt1 | contig 147622 bp, 127 predicted proteins | sample SSMProp6N_FD_193582 | JGI IMG/M metagenome (GOLD analysis project Ga0272441, IMG submission 193582) | Marine sediment archaeal communities from Little Sippewissett salt marsh, Falmouth, MA, United States - SSM-Prop-6N | ecosystem: Environmental > Aquatic > Marine > Wetlands > Sediment ...
CCCTCATCTACCGCGGGGCGGGTGGAATTGCTCGGGGCACGAGTGCCCTTCTCTGGAGCATCCCCGATGTAATTCGGGGGTCGAGCCTGATGTTCGGTGACCCCGTCGTCGAGCGGGCTCTACCCCCCATCAAAGCTATCCTCCCCCCACCCAAGCAGTTTCGGTATGGCCAGCGCCTGACTCGGGGGGGCCTGAGCATCTACTTGTGCAATCAGGCGGGGCCCATCATCCCAGCCCACATCAGCTTCACCTTGTATCAAGTGCGATCGGATGGGTCCCGTTTTCGGGTGGGCCCCAAGGATCGAATCCCCGTCCCAGGCTCGATCGGCGAGTTCTACGTGACCGGGAGCGCAGGCGAGTGTGGGCAGCCTGGTTGTTGGCAGATCGAGTGGGTCGTCCAACAGAACGGATTGTCCCCTGTGCAGACCAGAAGGATGGACTTCTTGGTCGTTGATGCTGCGGCTTCCCCCTGCGACAATACTCCAAGGGTCAGGAAGTACGGGTGGAGTTGAACGATGAGCGTCGCATTGTATCGAGGTCAGCAGTTGGGTCCCACCGACCTGGACATCTACCTGGCGAATAGCTCTGGGCGCCCGACGGACGCAGCTGAGATCCACTACGCCCTGTACGACTTCACGACGGGCCAAGAAGTATTGCTGGGGGTGCCCCGCCGTGAGCCTGGGCACCCTTCCGTTGGCCACTACTACGCGAGCGTCGTGATTCCCCTCGATGCCCGGCTGGGTGACTATCGCATCCGGTGGACCTTTCGAGAGACCATCGGTGGGCCTGTTCAGCAGGTTGTGCAGGAGTTCACTGTGGTGGACAAGGTGATTGACAATACCAGTGATCTCACGGTTTGCCAGCGAGCCATGGTTCATTCCCTGCGCATTCTGCTTCGGGACAACTCCCCGGACCGGAATTACCATTTCCGCCCACCCACCCACGAGAACACGATCACCCAGTACAACCGGGTCTTCGGTTTCATCTGGGAGGATGACGAACTGGTTGAGTACCTTAATCGCGCGCTCGACATGATCAGCGCGGCCCCGCCGCGGACGGTCATAATGAGCTGTGAGCAGCTCTACCAGCAGTTTCCCGAGTGGCGGACCTTGGCGCTCAACGGGGCAATGATGCACGCGCTCATGGCGCTGACCCTCAACTGGATTGCCGACGAGTTTGACTACTCGATCGGTGGGGTCAGTTTGGCCATCGAGAAGTCGAGCAAGTACGAGAGTGCCTACGGAAACCTCCGGGACAGCTTCGAGTCTCAGCTGGAAAAGGCCAAGCAAACCATCAAGATCGTCAAGGGTTTGCAGCAGCCTCGCTTTGGCACCGGCATACGTAGTGCGTTTGGCCCCTATGTAGGTCGAGGTGCTATGAGTCCCCGAAAGTTCGTGTCATTCTAAGGGTATTGGTGGTGTAATTTTGGGGGTGTATGTCCCCAGGAGGTGATCCGAAAGCCTTGTCCCGAGGGCGGCAAGGGGCAGCTCGAAAGAGGCGGCAAGGTGCACTTGAGCGGTGTATCTTCTGCAAACGTGACCCTGAGCATCACCACAGGGGGTGCCCCTTGGCCTCCAATTGCGATGTCCGACGGCGCTTGTTGCAGCGGCACCAAGTGGACTTGCTGCCGTTCATGATGGTGTTGAGGGTCTTGTCCAAATGCGAAAGCGGCGACGATGAGTGATGAACAGCAGTCAAAACGCCTGACTCCCGATGATCCTCTCTCCCGAGAGGAGATGGCCCAGCTGGATCTGCTGGAGGATGCCTACCAGCAAGTGGGGCGGCGCATGCTCGACATTGAGCTGGAGAAGGTGCAAATACTGGCCGCGGGGCGTCGGTTGCGAGGGCAGCGGATGGAACTATTTGATAATATCCTCGTCAACCGGGGATTGGACCCGAAGACTCCCTGTGAAGTTGACCCTCGAACCCACCGGCTCCATGTCCTGGCAAGCCCCAAGGAGGAGTCCGAAGTTCCGCAGGAGGCCCCTCCGGAGCCTGAGTCCTCCAAGGAGTGACCTGCGCTTCCATCTATGGCACCCTTCTTGAAGGATGCCCTACGCGAGCCAACGAGATCGACGGCCTCACCAGCTCGAACTGGAGTCCACTCCGTGGCCCGTGGCCCCGCTCAATCTGTCCCTTCAGAGTGGCTACGAGCCTGGCGTCTACGAGCTGACCTGGGATAACCCGGCCTACCAGGGGCTGAACGCCAAGTTTAGCATTCTGGGGGTTAACCTCTATCGGAGTTTCGACAGTGAGTTCGGGCCCTACGAGCGGATCAGTGAGTTGCCGATTGGTGCCATGTTTTGGCGGGACCGGACCGACGTGGTGGTCGTGCCGGACGAGGACGTGACCGGGAGCTTCATCATCAACGGGGTGGCGGGCAATCAATACCCAACGACCCACCGCTACGTTTTCCGCACAGCCGCCCCCATCGTCAAGTCCGGCAGTCAAGGCGTCCCAGCGCACGAGCCCACGGATGTGGTGGTTTGCATCGACGGCGTGCCGACGCGGGTCATCAACGTCCACGGTGAGCGCGGCGAAGTCGAGATTGACCCGGACCTCTACCACCAGGTCGCCACCCAGAGCGTCGAAGAGCGTGTCCTACCGGGGCCTGGGCGCCGGGTAACATGCACCTACCGGTGTATGAAGAACTTGCTCCGAACTGACCTGATGCGGCGGGTCTTCTATCGCATCACGACCGTGGGTATGGTGCCTTGCGACACCCCTTGCTCCGACCCAGCGTCTCTCTTGGAGACCCCCTTGGACCGGGCCGCCTTTACCTCGAACCACGAGGTCGAGAAGATCGATTGGGCTTGGTCTGAGGCCATTCGGCGCAACCGTTGGATTCTTGATCAGGGTGGCGAGCGGGTGAAGGTGTTCATCCGCAAGACCCATGGGCCTTCCTGTCCTTGTGTCCAGTTTGACCACCACAAGCAGCCCCAGAACGACTGTCATACCTGCTACGGGGTGGGGGTCTTGGGCGGCTATGAAGGGCCCTACGACATCGTGATTGCCCCTGACGATGCCGAGCGTCGAATCGCTCAGCGGGAGACAGGACGTACGGTCGAGCACACCTATGAGGTCTTCACGGGCCCAAGCCCTATCCTTTCGATGCGGGATTTCATCTGCAAGGTCAACGGGGAGCGGTACTCGATCGGGCCAGTACGTTTCCCCAGCAACCGTGGCAACGTGCTCCAGCAGCACTTCAACATCGGTCACCTCGACGAGAAGGACATCCGCTACCAAGTTCCGGTCAGGCCTGTACTGATCGAGGGTGCCAACCGGGTCGTACCCTCAATTCCAGCGCATAATGCCCCACCCGAGATCCAGACGGAGAAGGGTAACATTCCGGATGAGCGGGAGTTGCGTGGGCACACCACCACCTGGAAGAATATAACCTACTGATGATCGGGACCCCCACCATCAAGATCGCTGGCCGGGTCAACTTCAAGCCTCTGGTTCCAGACGCCATCACGGAGGACCTCGACACCAAGAAGGTGCTGAGGGCTCTGGGGCGAGAGATTGCTCGCCGGTTCAAGCGAGGCATTGAGGACGAACACTTCAGCAACGCGGCCAAGGACCGCCTGAAGGAATCGATTGGCATCAAGGTGGGCGACAGCAGCGTGACCATCGTTGCTAAGCACAAGGCGTTCCTGCCCTTGCTGGAAGGTCAAAAGCCTGGGCAGATGCGGTGGCTGGTCAAGGCCCAGCGGCCGATTCCCATCATTACCGACGATGGCGAACTAATCTTCCGCAGCGCGACGGCCCGCTCGATGGAGAATGGATCCTGGTACCACCCCGGCCGTGGGGGCACCACCTACCTTCAACGCGTACGCAAGGAGGCTCGGGCCGTTATCCGGGAGCGCATACGCCGGGAGCTACAGCGTTCGGTTCGTCGCTGGTATGTGAAGACAGGATGAGTCATCGCGATGGAATCACCGTGGTGGGCCGCGTCACCGGAAGGCACCCAATCAAGGACCTGCGAACGGATATCCCATTCAATGTGGCGGTTACGTTCACCAACGACCAGAGGCTACGGTCTCGTGACCTTCAGATCGCTATCCAGCAGGGGTGGGTCACGGTTCTCGATGGGACCGTTCAGGCCAGCAACCACCTTCCACCCCCACCGGACTACCTCCCTGATGATCGGCTGGAGCGCCTGGAGAAAGAGAATCGGGAGCTAAGGGAGGAGCTGCTGGCCGAACGGGAAGAGAAGCGGGTCCTACGGTCGTCTCTGAACGCCCTCCAGAATCGCCTGGGCGATGTTTTGGCTGCGGTGGAGCGCCTGGGCCAGGGTCAGGTTGTCCAGGTCGTCCAGGGGGCGGTAGGCGCCCCCGCGGGTCCTGTGGGCGCCTCCTCCGCGCCCATGTACGTCCCCGATCTCGGGGCTGTGGAAGTTGAAGAGTCCCGGGTGGAGGTCGAGACCAAGGAGGGCACTTCCGTGTCGGCGGCACGCAACGCCCTCAAGAAACTCCGTTCGGGCCAGGCTTGACCTTCTTTTGATGGCGCCTCCCCTGGTGGGAGACCGTCTCATGCATTCTACTCAGCGCCGCCTACTCCGCACCGCCCGCAAACTAGCTTGTGACTGTGGGGGAGGCGATCAGATTGTCGATTCGATTGAAGCCGTATGGCAGGACCCCACCCAGTTCAGTCTCAGCAAGAACGGGCCCCCCTACTTCAAGCTCGCGTCCGAAGACGACCGGGCAGGGATCGTTAAAGAAGCCGCTGAGCGGGCAGGTACCGCTAAGGAGCTGCTCAACTGGGTGGCTTCCTGGGATACAGTTGAAGCTCCCTACGCACCGTTGGTCCACCTGCTTGTGATCTACAAGGCGGTTTTCCATATCCACCAGACCCACCATTGGCTGACCAGCGGGCCCTCGTACTATGGGGACCATTTACTGTTCCAACGGCTCTACGAAGAGCTGGACGACCTCATCGACGGCATTGCCGAGCGCTCCATCGGTTTGAATGGACCCATCGTCGATCCGGTCGACCTTGCCATGCGGATCGGGATGGTGGTTAAGTTCATCTACCCCCAAGATCCGAACATGGACCCCTCGGAGTTGGCGGAACGAAGTCGATCGGTGGTTTTGATGGGCATCCAAGCCATTCGCGTCGTCATCGAGCATTTGAAGTCCAAGGACTTGATGACTGCGGGCCTTGACGACCTTTTGCCTGCCCACGCAGGGGTCTTTGAGAGCCATGCTTACCTCACACGACAACGTGTGTCATAAACCCCCAAATCAGATCAGATAGGAATCCCAATGCAGAAGAAATCGGAATCCGAACTGCCTGGCGTCGGTCTTGACGTCGGGACCATGAACCTTGTGTCTGCCCGGGAGACGGGTGACCCGAAGTCCCCTAAGACCGTCACCAAGAACGTAAGGGATGCCTTTCTCGACCTTGACCCCGACGCCAAGCGAGCCCTCAAGATGAGTGGGGTCAGCTACATCGTGCACAAGGGCCGTCTCATCGTGCTGGGCGATTCTGCCCTGACGATGGCGAACTTGTTCAAGCGCGAGGCGCGACGACCTCTGTCGAAGGGCGTCATCTCGGCGGGTGAGTTGGACGCTCAGGAGATCCTCAGCCGTTTGGCCTACCACGTGCTGGCGGATCCTGTCATCGACGGTGAGTTTTGCTACTACTCGGTCCCAGCAAACCCTGTGGACGAGCAAGGCCAGAACACATTCTACCACCAAGAGGTGTTCCGCAAGATCCTGAGCAACCTGGGGTACTCACCAAAGCCGATGAACGAGGCCCAGGCCATCATCTTCAGTCAGTGCGCTGACTACACCTTCAGTGGGATTGCGGTGAGCTTCGGAGCTGGGATGTGTAACATCTGCCTGAGCTATCGAGCCACCACGGTGTTTTCGTTCTCGATCGCCAAGGGCGGTGACTGGGTGGACACCAACGCGGGCCACGCCGTGGGCAAGACAGCCTCCCAGATGTGTGCCCTCAAGGAAAAGGGCATTGACCTTTCTCCCACGACAGACGACCGCGAGTCCGAAGCGATCATGTTCTACCTTCGCGCGCTCATCGGCTATTGCCTGCGCGGGGTCGCTGACGAGTTCAACAAGCGCCGAGGGGATGTGGACCTACCTGATGCCATCCCTATCGTTGTGTCAGGCGGGACCAGCAAGGCGCACGGGTTCCTCGACCTCTTCAAAGAAGAGTTTCAAAGCCTTCGTCAGCAAGGATTCCCCATCAAAGTCAGTGACATTCGAGCGGCTACTGACCCGCTCACAGCTGTAGCCGAAGGGCTACTGGTGCTCGCTCGAGACGAGCACTCCGAGGAGAAGGAAGAATGATTCGATTCCCCAAAATCGGTCGTGTTTTTTCCTCCCCCGAGGCCCTCAAGCGGTATTTACAAGAGCATCCGAAGGCAGACCCTTCCAAGCACTCTGTCAGGGGTAAGCCCAAGGGTGATAAGCCCAAGGGTGATAAGCCCAAGGACGATAAGGGGAAGGACGATAAGCCCAAGGACGATAAGGGGGAGGGGGAATCCAAGGGTGATGGGGGGAAGCCGGAAAAGGGGGCTCTCGATAGTGCTATTGATGAGGCCATCCACACTTTCCTCCGCCAGAAGAATCTGACCGAGGGGCAAAAGAAGCGCGTGCTGGAGCAGGCGATTTCTGACTCTGAGACGGAAAGCAAGGGAAAGGCCCGCAAACTGGTCAGGGACTTTTCCAAGGAAGAAGGGTTCGAGTCGCTGGAGGGACTGTCCAGTGCCGAACAAAGAAAGGTGATTGAAAGGGCATTGAAGATGGCAAACCAGCGTATTGCATCCCAGGCACAGAAGCTCGCATTGACAGACCCCAAGGCAGCCTATGATCTGTTGGATCAGGCATACTTTCCCACCGACAAGACCGCTCGTTTGAGAGTACTAGACCTTTCGGATGGGTATGCTGTGGAGGACACTGACGGAGGCATTTGGTGGCCTGATGACGATGCCCAGGAGGAGATTGCGGAGAGTCGAGACCCCGAACGATCTGCGCTTCAGATGGCCCAGAGGCAGCCTCGTCGGGGCATCTGGAAAGATGCCGCTGTGCAGGCAGAAACCTTGGCATCTTCTAACCCCAAGGCAGCCTATGATCTGTTGGATCAAGCCTACCTTTCCACCAACAACGCTGCCAAGGTTGCTCGGTCAGTACCCGATATTGATGTGGAGTTCGTAACTCCTCGATCCAACCAGGGTCAAATGATCGAGGTTTCGTACTCTTTCTCAGCTGACGACGACGGTTACCTCTATAAGAAGGTGTTGAACCGTGGGTCAGGGAAGGTGACCTACTACCAGGTACATGCTGAGGACGTGCGAGGTAAATGGGAGCCTTGGAACAGGGAACCTAAAGCTCGATTCAGGAAGCTGGCTGGTTTCTCCCAGAAGACGATGCGTGCTCACTTTGAGGAGTTCACCTACGAGGTGCTGAGTACGGTCTACGAGTACGTGGCCATGCTGCACCGTCGTATCAGCCGGCAGGAACGATTTCAGGATGTGCCAGGGTTCACCAACTGGGATATGTCCCAGAGCATCAGGGGATCCGGGAACGAAGCAGAGGGTCGTGTTTGGCTCAAGGGTGGCCTTGCCATGGACAACGGCATGGATGGTACCATCAACGTCAAGTTGACTCTGGTAGGTGATGGCGTGCAGCTCGAAGCACTGGACTATCGGACCTCTTTGGTGTCACGACGCTTCAAGTTGACCAACACGGCATCCGGTATCGGCATGGCCGTGGGAGAGGCGTGGGAACGCAAGCTCACGGGTAGTGTGGATTACGGCGACTGAGTGTACTACTACCTGATCTCCAGTCTGAAGCGGCGCCTGATCCTGGAGCTACAGGACGTCTTCTCGCGGCATCCCGTCTACTCGAAGATCGTCCCCTACATTCAGAATCGGTACAGCTTCGAGGAGCGCCCCCAGCACGGCATTGTCGTCAAGGGTTCGAGCGCTAATAAGGTACAGTTGTCAGCTGACAACTTCATCGGAGAGATCCAAAGCCACGTCATGCTTGCCTATGTGGGCGGGCCTGCCTTTCCCTTGGAGTGGGTCCGTGAAGACCTCCAAGCCGTCAGCTTCAATGGCAATGCCATGCCGACTCCACCAGGGGTTTACTACATCGAAATCCTGGAAGCGCCCACCAACCCGAACGAGCCTGGGTACTACGCCATTGATCCTCTGCTCACACGGACGGCAGAGCCGCTTTTCCAGTTCCAGAGCGGCGTCGAAAGAGAGGCACAGCTTCAAGCGGTCCCGGTAGAAGGGACCCTCCGTATCTGGGAAAATGAGCGACGGCTTCTCCGAGAGGGGGTCGAGTATGTGGTGGATTATAGCACGGGCGCTGTGACCTTGACGGGGGACTTCTTTGCAGGCGCCACCCTTGTTGCTGACTACCGCACGGCAGCACCCTCGGTCGGACCAGTGGCGTTTGGCTGGAACCAGTCCGATTTCACGACTTTGCCAGGCGTCGTTCTGGCGTTCGGCAAGCGAGCTCGGAAAGGGGACAAGGTTGCCGTCGTCATCTACCCTGAGCGAGTTTCGACGGCGCTGGCCTATGGTGGCAAGTTCGAGGTTAGCTTTGACCTGGATGTCATCTCCCGCGACACCAACCAGATGGAAGAGTTGGCGGACTTGACCGTCATGTACCTGTGGGGGGAGAAACGCCAGTATCTGGCCTTCGAGGGTATCGAGATTACTGACGTCAACATGGGTGGTGAGGCCGAGGAAGTCGCCGATGAGACGGGCGATCTCTACTTCTACCAAGCGAGTCTTGGTGTTTCGATCCAGGCCGATTGGGAGATCCATGTCCCGTTGCCGCTGACCATCAGCCGCATGGAGACGAATCCTGAAGACCCCTCCCCAGGTAGCTCGTGTGACCCTGGAGAGGACCCCTTCGGTCTTAAGCAAGTTGCTTCGTCGTTGTTCTATGCCACCCACCCCGTGGTGGCGGGTCGGAACAACTCGTTCGAGCGAATCGGATAAGGATAGAATGTGAAGCCATGCCCAAGTACAGTTTTGAGTGCCCCAACTGCAAATTGACTTTCTCACGGATGCTCAAGGTGGGGGAGCACCCCGACCACCCGTGTCCTAAGTGCAAAGGGGCAGCTAAACGACACTGGCACGGGCAAGGAGTATCCTTCAATTTCCAGCCGACCCCGGGCACCGATCAAGGTAATAGCGGTGTCACTAAGGATGACTACCCGACGGCGGACCACCTCGTGGGACGGACCGCCGATCAGCGGTGGGGCCACATCCGTGAACGAGACGCCGCCAAGGCAGAGTTGCGGCAGAAAACCGGGACCCATGCCTTGCGTCGTCAAAACGGCCCCGGATTCATCGATTACACGAGCATGGACGAGGGGGCCCGCACTCGGCGACGGGAGACGGCCAGGGAAGCCCTGGCGGCCCAGGAGGCCGTCAATCAGGACTCGTGACGTACCCGTTGATAAAGAGCTTTTGCAGCTTCTTTGGGTGAGTTGAGGGCTCAGCATCCAGATGTAGATCGAATCCAAGCGCCCCTAGAAACGAATCCCGATCCAAAAACCCTAAGAAGAACCCGTAAAGGAGAGCACCGTGGCTCTTGGACCTTTCGTCACCTACGTACCCCCTGGTGTCTACACCCGCACCCTGACCGAGGCCAATGTTGCTTCGTTGGTGTCCGGTCTGCGTATCCCCGTCTACATCGGGGTTGGCCAGGAGGAACTGGAGCAGCTCGATCTGGAGCTGGTACGCGGTTCGAGCGCCACGCTCGACCAGCAGATCAACAACGAGGACGTCAGTCAGCGCTTTGTGCTCGACGAGACAAACCCTAGCAACCCAACGCTTGGGCCGACCGGTGGCACGGTCGCGAAGTTCCAAGTCCGGAACTTCCCCATCGTGGACGGGCAGGGGTTTGGTCGAACCACGAATGATGTGCGGTCGGTCCTGGTCACGGTCGATGGTGTCGCCGTAGGAGTGGGGTCGGTCCAAGGCGCCCTGGGCATGGTGACGCTCCAGGTACCGCCGGCTGCGGGCGCAGACGTCCGCTGCACCTACTTCTTCCACCGTGGCGACACCTCGTTCACGGACGACGTGTCCGACCAGGTGACCCAGGAAACGGCAACGCTCACGACTCCGGCCGTAGCCGACTTCGTGTTCGTCTTGGGGACTACAGACGAGTTCATTCTCACGATCGATGGGACTGGGGTAGAAATCACCATCACCGAGGGGACCTACACGGCTACGGGTCTGAAGAGTCACATCGACTCCAAGGCGATCAGCGGGCTGGTCATCTATGTCGAGGCCGACGCCGAGGGCAACGACCACCTCAAGTTCGAAGCGGCACAGAGCCTCGTCATTGGTGCTGGCAACGCCAACGGGGTATTGGGCTTCTCGCCCGGCGCCCAGACGAACCGCAACCGCAACTTCCGCGTCTTCCAGCGTCCTGTCGTGGACGGTACCGACGGCGGCATCACGACGACCGACACGACCAAGGTCGTCGCGGTCGTGAACGGGACCCAGGTCGTGGTTGAGGCTCTCGACGGCGTGAACGGCGTCGTGACCTTGCCCTTCGCCCCACCGCGTAACTCCACGGTATTCGTCCAGTATTGGGCCAACACATGGCAGGACACGTTTGACTACCTGCCCAACACGCTGGTCACGACGGTCATCCGCAGCGGTTTCGCGACGGGCCGCAACGACTACATCCAGGGTCAGGATTTCGTCATCTCGAACCCGAGTCCGGACGTCTCCGTCATCCACTGGGGTGCCAGCGTCCAGGTCAGCAGCATTCTGCGGACCCCGGGCGCCGAGGTCTTCGATGACACCCAGATTCTGCCGACCCTTGTCGACGATCGCCTCTACCTCACCGAGTGCACTCGCGTCGTGGACACGACAGTCGTTCCCGCGGTCCCCAGCACCAAGCAGTTCCTGCTCCCCCAGGTGCCGACGACTGGCAACGGTCGCGATACACCACTCGGGCAGACCTTGTACAACACGGTCTCCAACAGCCGCATCGGGCTCAACACCAATCGTCCCGATCTCGTGGTGGCCTATGCCGGCCGTGACGTGAAGGACGCGACCTCCCGCAACGCGCTGACGGTGGTGGAGGTCAACGCCGACACCCGGCAGGTGACCTTCCGCGAGACGGTGCCCCCTGACCACAACGTGTACGCCACGTTCTGGTACAGCCGACTTGCTGACGATCAGTTCACCATGACCAACAAGGTCGCGGGTGCGGTCGGCACCGGCCAGTTTGAGGTCTTCTCGGGCAGCCAAAACCGCAATCTTCACCAGATCCGGTTTGGGACCAAGACGGGCTTGCCCGAGATTGTCCAGTGGCCACGTGGTGTCGAGGGCATCCCCGATGCGCACCACACGGGCGCGGGCACGCCGGTCAGCGAAGAGGTGACCGTGACCTTTGGGTCTGCTCTGGCCCAGAACGCCGTCTTCACGACGACGGGCGCTGGCCCTTGGAGCTTCTTCGCGGGCACCAGTGACCAGTTCCGCGTGACGGTCAATGGCACCGATTTCGACGTTGACCTCGACGTGGCGGTCCCGGGGCAGCTGATCTCTGACAAGATCGCGGTGGATGGCTCCGACCAGATCACCATCGTGTCCGGGGACATCCTGGAGCTGACGATCGACGGCATCGACATCACAGTCGACTTGTCCGCGCTGGCGGGTACGCCCACCATCACGGCGGTCGTGGCTGCCATCAACGCTGCCATTGACGCTGATGCTGCCTTCATTGGTACGGCGCCGAACGACTTGGTGGGCTTCGTGCGCCTGGGCCCCGCGGGCTCCGACCACGTGATCACCATCGCGAGCCTCGAAGTTCCGGTGGCACTGCCCGACGGCTTCGACAACACCTCCGCGGTGTCGATCCGTCAGGGGACCGCAGAGGCCAAGCTCGGCTTCACGGCGTTCCAGTCGGCGAGCGGCACTCCGACAGCGACCAACAAGCCGGCGACGGTCCTTGGTACCGAGGCAGGCACGTTCAACATCACCCTCAACGCCACCGATACCCTGGAAATCCGGGTCGACGGTATCGACTACACGGTCACACTCCCCCACGGCGCGGCTGTGACACCGGCTTCTGTCGTGGGCGCCATCAACGCTACCCCGGGCCTGACGGGCGTGGCCAGCTCGAACAGCAGCGGGCCCAACGCTGACAAGATTCGCCTCACCAGTCCGACCAACGGTGCCACGAGCCGTATCGGCATTCTGGGTGGGACAGCAAACGAGATCCTGGGTTTCATCCAGGGTGACGAAGCGGGCCAGACCTTGGTCGACATCGAAGAGGTCGTCAATGAGATCCTGGCGTTCACGGGCTTCGTAGCAGAAGGCATCGCCTATATAGCGGAGATCGATGGGGCCGAGTACCTCACCATCGAGTCGGCTACGGTGGGGGCCACGACTTCCAATGTGTCGTTCCGTACGGGGACGTCGAGCGCGTTCAACTCGACCACCGGAACCGGAATCATAGCTAACACGAGCGGCGACAACGGCGAGGACGCCTATGACAACTTCGTCGTTACGTCCAACAACGCTAACGGTTCCAGCGGTACGGGCGTTCCGGGCCAGACCTATGTGGATGCTACTACGGGCTTGACCTTCACGGTCCTTCCGAGTGTCACGGGTAGCTACACGAGTACGGGTGCCTTCACCCTGATCGTGAGCGAGACCTGGACCGTCAGCCCGGCGGTACCAAGCTACAGCGTGGGTGGCCTGGAGCTGATCGTGACCGACACCGTTGGTGTTGGCGTCAACGACTCAGCTCGACTCCAGACGTTCAACCCTGGTGGCCAGGAGCCGGCGGTTGGCGACTTCTACTACGTCTCGTACCGCTACCTGAAGCAGGATTTCTCGACGCGCCTGTTCGCCCAGTTCAAGACCATCGAGGCCAACTACGGGCCACTGACGGGCGAGAACCGAGTGACCTTGGCGGGCTACCTTGCCATTCTCAATGGTGCGGTCTTGGTCGGCATTAAGCAGGTCCAGAAGGTGGTCAACACCAACCAGGCCAGCGACCAGGACTTCATCACCGCCATCGGCGAGCTGGCGACCCCACTGCCGGGCAACATCCGTCCGGACGTTATGGTGCCGTTGACGACCTCTCCGGCCGTCTTCCAGTACTTGATGCAGCACTGCGAGGTTCAGTCGGGCATCCGCTACCAGAGCGAGCGCATGGGCTTCATTGGGTTTGCGAGCGGCACCATCCCGACCACGGCCCAGGCGGTGGCTCGAGGGCTGCTCTCCAACCGCATCGTGGCGAGCTACCCGGATGGAGGGGTGATCACCCTGACCAACGAGCTGAACGAGTCCTACGACCAGCTCGTGGATGGTACCTTCCTGGCAGCGGCTCTCAGCGGCTCGGCGGTTTCCCCTGCTGTGGACGTGGCGACGCCGTACACCCGCCGGATCATCCAAGGCTTCTCCTCGCTCCAGCGAATCCTCGATCCCGTCGAATCCAATCAGACGGCGGTCGCGGGCATCACGCTGTTCGAGGACCTCGACCCTGTGATTCGGGTCCGCCAGGGCCTGACCACGGACATGAGTTCAGTCCTGACCCGGCTGCCGACGATCACCCAGATCGCCGACTACGTGCAGCAGCAGTCGCGGGCCACGCTCGATGTGTTCGTCGGGACCAAGTTCCTGTCGAGCCGCATCAACGAGGTTGAGACGTCGATGGCGTCTCTGATGAGGCAGCTTATCCAGGAAGAGATCGTTGCGGCATTCACGGGTATCTCGGCAGAGATCGACGCCGAAGACCCGACGATCATGCGGGTTGAAGCCTTTTATCAGCCTATATTCCCGCTTTTGTACATCGTGATCACGTTCAACCTGAGAGCAAGGATTTGAAAATCCTAGTGTTTTTGGCCTGACCTATGGGTCGGGCCAAAAACGCGGCAGGCCAATAATTGTAGGGTCCCTGGGCCGTTTGGGGGTGTATGCTCTTGAGCATGAACCGGTCCCAAGCTTTGGAAGCCTTCTCCACCGACGAGCCCTTCAAGGCTGTCGCAAAGCGGTTGGGTATGAGCCCCAACACGTTGCGGAGGTTGTGGAAGGAACGCTATGGGGAGGCCGCCTTCAAGGAACGAGGCTGCCGCATCCAGCAGCTGGGAGCCACAGCCTACGGGGCGCGGACCAAGGGTCGCGCAAAGGCGCGGACCCAGGTAGAGGTCCAATGCTCACAGTGTGGTAAACCCTTTCAGGTGACGAGGGGGCAGCGGGCGAAGGCCAGGCGTCTAGTCTGCCCTTCATGCTCGACGGCAGGCAAAGAGGTGTGCCCGGTGTGTAACCTTCACTGCGATGGGGCGAAGGGGTTGGCAACACACTTCCGCCACCAGGCAGAGGACCCCCCTCATCGAGAATGGCTCGCCGAGCGCGAGGCTGCCAAGTGGAAAGGCTTGACGGAGGGGCTGGACTATGTGACCTGCCGCGTGTGCGGGCTCAACGCCCACGCCTTGACGGGGCACCTGCGGGTACACCAGCTGACGGCTGAGGAGTACCGCGCGGACCACCCTGACGCCCTCGTCGTCGCGTCACGAGTCGAGGCACGGAGGCAGGCAGCCTTGGCCCCGATAGCGGCTGAGCGCGCCTATGGGTGGTCACGTGAGGACTTGCTGAAATTCTGTGACGAGCAGGGCAAGGTGATTGTCGCTGAGGCCGCCATGTACCTGAAGGCGGCCCCTTTGACGGTCTTGCACTACTGCCGGAGCCTTGGGCTGCCGACCCGGAACCGATTGGCGTGGCAGCGTGCGGTCCTCGACAAGGCTGCAAAGGTCTGGGGGGCCAAGTACCAGTGGGAGTGGTCAACGCCAGAGATCCGGAACCCCAACACGGGCAGGATGCTCAACTACGACGGCTACTTCCCTTCTCTGAACCTTCTGCTCGAAGCACATGGGGAGCAACACTTCCGCTATTCCGAGGCATGGCACGGCTCGCTAGAAGCCTTCAGGACATCACGGCGCAGGGACGAGTTCAAGAAGGCTCGGGCCGAGGAGTTGGGCTATGGTTACAGGGTCGTCAAGTTCACCGACCCCTGGGACACTGACGAGTTCTGGGAGGCCCTCAAGCTGGGCACGCCCGAGCGCCCAGCGAATCTTGAGGACAAGGTATTCCACATCTTGAGACAGGCGGGGTTCCCCCGCCCGGAGCCCAACGTTGCCGAGGCCAAGAAGGCTCTGACCAGGCTGGGATCGACACGTTGCTTCTTGGACGACGACTTCCACGTGCGCCCGTACAGCATCGCGGGGACGGCCGCGTGTGCGTCTTTCTTCCCCAACCGCTACCATGCTCACTACCGGGGGGCGAAGAGCGCTTTTGAGGCATGGCATGATGACGAGGCATTGCGAAAGGCAATCCGGCTGCAATTGGACAGTGGCCATCCGACGACACCAGAGCGTGTGCTTCGGGCGCTGGTAATGCACCATCGGACGCCTTCGGTGTTTCGACCTGCGGTTGCTAAATACGTCTATCAGACCTACGCCCCCGGCGGTGTTGTGTGGGACCCCTGTGCGGGTTATGGTGGCCGGCTCATGGGGGCAGTGGCGGCGGGGGTCGAGAGGTATGTTGCAACCGAGGTCGAGCCCGAGACCATCGAGGGAAACCGCGCCTTGGCTCAGGCTTTAGGTGTCACTATGTGCGAGCTGCATCAGGAAGGAGCCGAGGGATTTGACCCTGGCCCAGTTGACCTTGTGTTCACGTCGCCTCCCTACCTCGACTTGGAGGTCTACGGTTCAGCTTCTCAAGCTGACTGCTCTACGTGGGTCGACGAGTTTCTAGTCCCCGTTGTCCACCGCGCGGCTCAGCGCCTTTGGGCAGGAGGGCACCTGATCCTCAATCTGCCGTTCAAGCCAGTGCGAGGGCTTCGTTTGGACTTGGAAGCCAAGGCGCTCGCCGAGAGGGAGGGGCTGGTGGAGGAGCCGACCGTGTGGATGCCTGTCCGCGCCTTCAGGGGCCCCTTCAAGGCCGAACCTCTTCTGGTGTGGCGTCGCTAAGGCACCTTTCCGTTTATCTTCCCGATGCCAAGGTTGCTCTGGTTTGGTGTATAGTGCTTTGTGGACCACCGACGCCTATTTGAGGATCTGTCTCGAACTCGAGCATTGGCTCGTAGCGATCGGGATTGTGCCCGAGAACGCGCTACCGCGGCTTACCATGCTGAAGTGGTCGACGAAGCACAAAAGGCGCGGCCACGATCTCGCCCCAAAGTTCGAGACATGGCGTGGGCTACCAAGATTCTGAGTTTGGAGAAAGTGCAGAAGATTCGCGAGCAGCATCGAATTTTCGCGGAGGAAGTGGGCGCTGTTTTCACACGTCGGATTGAGCGTCTCGATCGGCTACTTTCTAAGGTGGCTGTTCGGGCGCCCGTGCGAGCAGGGGCATCTCCTTCTGTCCTGTACGTGGCTTGGGTGAGTACCTACTCTAGTCAAGGATTTGGAGCGAATTCTTACGCACGTAATGCCGCAGAAGCCTATGCTGATGTCGCTCGGGGAGAGAACATTCCCGTTGAGGTGTCCCCTTCGAAGAAGGGTGGCGGCGACTACGAGGTTTTGGTTTGGGTGGAGAGCCCGTTAGATGTGGAGATTCTTCGACTCAAACCAGGGCCTAGTTTGCGCGAGCAGATTCGTCTATGCTGGGCACGTGGCGTCAACCCTCGAGTCTACAACCCTTACTTGCCGGTTGGGATCGAGGCTAAGCTGGGGATCGACTGCCAAGGTAGGTACCTGTAATGGACATCAAGTTTCAATGTGGTTCTGAAGAGGAGAGGCCGGGCACCGTGTTCTGCGCTACTTGCCGACGGTATGTGTATCAAGGGGAGTGTGGCGTAAAGGTTGAACAGGCGAGTGAGTTCGCGGCCATCACTGCAACCTTTCCGTGCTCCTTCCCAGAAGGGGTACTACCGCCAGCCGATCCGAAGGCCTAGCCGACCTCTCCGATAGCCTTTCTATGCTTCTGTAAAGGAAGCCTGGCATACATTTCGAAAGACAGACCATGACTGATCGATGGGCCTCTACTGATACCGAGGATATCTTCGCGCCTGAACCAGGAGAGGCACAGGCAACTTCTCAGATAGTTACTGCGGCTAAGGACGAAGAGGTCGACGATGAAGAGGCCCTTGGAGCCTTGTCCAATGCCGAGTACGTGATCTTCCTGCTCGGGTACGACACATTCCTGCGCTATATCGAGGAGTTCACAGACCCCTTGGGGGAGGAGCAGCTGAAGGAGCCCGAAACCGCCAAGTACATCAAGGCCCTGGAGGGGCTTGCGGCACAAGGGTCCAAGCTCATGCTGCGGGTCGATCGCGAGGTAACTGCCAACTTCCAGCGGTTCATGGCTGGTCAGCTGGAAACTCGAGCCCACAAGACGATGTTCACCCGGGCCATGCGGTTCCGCGTGACCAGCGTCGAGGGGATTGCCCGCCGCGCTCAGATGATTCGCGACGTCATGGAGCTGGGCGGCGCCAAAACGCGGACCGCTGTCTTTGGTAAGAGTCGCAAGGCCGCGACTTGGATTCGCAAAGCCATCAACGCCACGTGGGAAGACGATGCCGACAAGGCGCTCGACGTCTTCGAGGCGTTCAACCTCTCGAACGCGCGGGTCCGGGCCTGGTTTGATGTCGCTGCCAAGCTGGCGGGTTCGCACGAGGTCCCAGAGAGTGCCATCGCAGCGGGCGTTCTGGAGGCGTCAGGGCGCGCTCAGGAGCTGTTCAAGGCACAGGTCGAGGAGACCGGAGCTTCAGACTCAGGTGATTCTCGGCAGGGTGGCGAGGCCAAGCAGCTCGTTCTGGATCAGGTCGAGCAGCATGCGGCGACGGCGGCCAAGAAGGTCATGGATGCCCGCGGGGAGGACGACACGCCCCCTGCCAAGAGTGAGGTCGTAGGTATTGCCACCGCCGTAGCAACCGCGGTTGTGGCGGATCCTGCCAATCCTGCCAACGTTCCCCAGTCGCTCAAGGATGCGCTTGGTAAGGATGAGGAGCAGCTTGCGGCGGCTATGACGGAGGGCCGTGCCATCATCGCGGCCGGCGCGGGCGCGGGCAAGAGCCGCACCCTTGTAGCGCGCGTCACGCACCTCATCAAGGACCGCCCCGATGTGTCCCCTGTCAACGTCCTGGTCTGCTCCTTCAATGCCGAAGCCGCCGAGGAACTTCGAGGTCGTTTGCGGTTGAGCGTTGGGGGCGACGACTACAAGCAGCTGGAGCGCAACATCGGGACGACCCATGCGATCTTCGCTCGATGGTTGCGAGATGACCGCCTCAATACGAGGCATCCCGAATTCAAGACAGCCGCCAGTCAAGGCAATATCGCCGACGGCGGCAGTGTCGCACGAACGGTCAATGACCTGTGGCGCAAGTGCAAGGCTGAGTTTGATGAGAACGGTGTGCTTCGTCCTGGGAAGCCCCCCGCAGAGGCTCCGAAGCTCAAGACCTATTGGGCGGGCAACGGTATCGACCCCAAGGAGGCCATGCTGACCGCGAGCAACGACGACGAGCGGGAAGCGGCCGAGTGGTATCAGTGGTACGAGGGGCTCAAGGGTGCCATTCCCGGGTGGCGGTTCAACTGCCAAGGGCCGGACCACCGCAAGAATGAAGAGGCCCAGACCATCTATCAAGCACATGAGGATCGGGCCCGCCGCGGGGGCACCCTGCGGTTGAGTGATTTCGATGACCACTTGTTGATGTGCGCCCGGATGCTCGAAGAGAATCCCGACGCGCGCAGGAAGCTCCAGCGGCAGTTCAAGCATGTGCTTGTGGACGAATGTGTCAGTGGCGAGACCCAGGTGCAGACCCAGGACGGTCCCGTCGCAGTCAAAGATCTCCAAGAAGGTACTTTGATCCTATGCTTCAACAATGGGTCAGCTGAGTATAAGAAGGTACTTTCTCTCAGGCAAAGTTCAAAGACAGAGGGCATCAGGGTCATTTTGGCGAACGGGTTGGAGCTGGCCATGACTCAGTGTCATCGCCTGTACGCAACTCCTTTTCACAGAGACTTGATTCCGGACGGGTACTTAGCTCTCTACTTGATGTATCGGAAGGGGTTCGGTTACCGTGTTGGGGTCAGTGCCAACCCATTTTCTAGAGGGGGTCTAGGGAACGGTCGCACGGCCTCTGAGCGCCCTGACGCTCTTTGGATTCTGGAGACTGGGCCTTCTGAGGAAATGCTCTTTAAGGAGCAGTCTACGGCTTTGAACTTTGGGGTGCCCACGAGTGTCTACGAGGGGGTTCCTAGGGATCTCAACCAACGGTACATTGACAGGATCTTTGCTGAGTTCGGGGACAATGGCACGAAAGTTCTGGAGGCCTACGGTTTCTCACCTGACTACCCTCATTGGGTGAATGCCGGCCACTTCAGAGGGCGGGTCCATCGACACGCTGTGATGCTGCATGCTCACCGAGGGAGTATGCCTGGCAAGGGTAGGGGTTGTTCTGCCATACAGATGAGTTGGACAGGAGATGTCCCTGAAGTGCTCGCGGACGGCGTTTGTCAGACGAGAGACGGTCGAACTAACTATTCTTACCGTTCAAGCTCTTACAGCGACGTGCGCAAGAAAGCGGTTGAGATCGCAAACACCTTGGGGTGTTTTGTGAGAGAGACTCTGTCCGTGCAGGGGGAGTCCTGCCTCAAGATCACGGCAGCCAACCTGTTCCCAGGCATGAAGCTTCCTGTATGGGAGGGCGGCGTCCGGCGAGATTCCAACACCCTTTTGAGGGGTAAGGCTAGTCGTGACAAGGTTGCATCCCTTGGTTTTGACGTTCCCTCTCGTGGGAGCCTTAGTGCAGCTGACTATGCTCACTATCAGGAGCAATCAGAGGGGGCTTTGCTCTCTCTTGATGATACCCGAGTAGTCTTGGAAGAGATTGTGGAAGTCGTAGCCGAACAAGGCTCGTACTATGACATCACGGTCGAGGATGCAGGCAACTTCTTCGGGAATAGGGTCCTGAGCCACAACTGTCAGGACCTCAGTGCCACCCAGCTCAAGGTATTCGATTTGATTACCGAGCATGTGACTACCAGGGGCGAGAACGGCACGAGCTACTGGATGGTCGGCGACGACAAGCAGTGTGTGGCCGACGACACCTGGATCACCGTCACGCCCCCAGGTGAGCACAGATTGGACGGCACGGTGAAAGCTGCCAAGGAGTTGGTTCCTGGCGATGGCATCGTGTCATACCGCAACGGCGACGTCGTGGTGCAGAAGGTGCGCCACGTCGAGAAGTCGAGTTGGACTAAGGGGTTCAAGATCACGACGGCTTCTGGCCGGTCGCTGGTCATGTCGCCCAATCACAAGATCTGGGCACACGCTCCTTCTTTGCGAGAAGGTCAGGTCGCCGTTTACCTCATGTTCCGCAACGACATGGGATTCCGTGTTGGTATCACCAACAAGTGCCGTGACGATGAGTACCTCAATTCGTTCGGTGGGCGTGCTTTCATGGAGAAGGCTGAGCGGATGTGGGTGCTCGACGTCTGTGACGACCGTGAGTTTGCTCTGCTCAAGGAGGAGACCTACTCGCTCCAGTACGGCATCCCGACGATGGTGTTCGAGGGTGCCAATCGAGGTGTCAACCAGGACCGCATCGTCAAACTGTTCGAGCAGTTTGGCTCGAACGGGGCCCGTCTGCTGGAGGAGCGGCATCTTCACTTCGACCTCCCACATTGGATGAGCCAGTCGTACACCAAGCACAGTCGCGGACGCCGCACGGTCCACATGAACGCCCACGCGGGCAAGGGCACACAGGTTTCTTTGGAGTGGGCTGGTGACGACCTCGACAGTAAGGTCAACACCCCCTTCACGGTTAAGGGTGAGCGCCGCCGCTTGCGCAAGTTCTTCACCAACTACCGTGCGGCCTTGGAGTTCGCAGAGGGTCTCGCGCGGCGCGCGGAGGCCAACCTGTCACGTCGGCTGTCAACTCCTGAAGGGTCTGTTCGTTTAACGACGGCCTCTGGCATTCACGTCGGCTCTCAGGTGCTAATCTCAGACGACCAGAACGACGTCATGTTGGACGAGGTGGTCGAGGTCGAGACCGTCCAGGAGGTCAACTTCATCGACATTGACGTCGATGACGCCTCTAATTTCTTCGGCAACGGTATCCTGAGCCACAACAGCATCTACTCTTGGCGAGGGGCTAAGAGTGAGACCTTCCAGAGTCGCGCTGACGACGAGAACTGGCAGCTGCGGACCATCACGACCAACTACCGTTGCCCGCCGGCCATTGTTGGGTTTGCCAACGACCTGATTGCCCACAACGGGGCCGACCAGATCCCGTTCGAGGCCAAGCCCAACCCTTGGAAACAGGCCGACGAGGGCAGCCTTCGAGTCGAAACCCCCGAGACGGAGGCCGATGCCTCGAACCTGGTGGTCGAGACCATCAAGGCTCGTTTAGCCGATGACACGGAGGAAGGCCACCGGCCACCGTACATGGAGCATGCAGTCCTTTCACGGACCCAGAAGATGCTCGATATCTACGAGACATCGTTGGTCTTCCAGGGGATTCCTTTCGCACGCAAGGGCCCCCGCTCGAACTTCGGGACGCCCGAGATGCGCGGCGTCGTGGGTGCCGTCAAGGTAGCTTTCAGCGACGACCCCGCGGACACCGTGAACGGGCTCGTGGACATGCTGATCGCGCCCAACAAGTTCGCGCAGGCGGTCAACAAGCCCAGCATCATGCGCAAGAAGGTCGAGGCGGCGATGCGCCGTGCCTACGGACGCGAGTGGAAGACCGTTATGGCTCGTGATGCCATGCAGGACCGCACCTTCCAGAATGCCCTCGCGCAAGAGATGGGTGGTTCCCGGATTCACCAGCAACGCGTACGGATGGCAGCCGAGGACTTCGAGACCTTGTTCAACATTCGAGTCGGCGATGACGGGCTGCCCCCGACCATGACCGAGGTCATGACGACGATTCTCGGCTTCCGAGGAGTTTCCTGGGAGCTGGACCCAGACAAGATGGGTCAGAAGTTCGAGATGCAGGACGTCATCCGTCCGTGGCGCGAGATGCTCAGCGCCAAGCAACAGGACCGGGGCGACGATGAAGATGAGAGCGAGGGCGAGGGCGAGGGCGAGGGCGAGGAGAAGGAATCTCTGGGACCCATCGACTTCCTGTGGCAGCTGATGACGCCCCAGCCGGACGTCGATGAAGCCGACGAGCAGGACCCCCCGGACCGCCCGATAGGCTTTCTTCGTAAGGCGTCCAATTTGAACGAACAGGCTCGCAAGCTCGTGTATGACATTGGCGCCTACAAGCGTGCTGTGCGTGGTTTGGGCGCCTACCGAGACCGCAAGTTCGGCGGACGTACTGTGACCAAGGAAGAGCAGTATGAGGCCGACCTGGCCAAATGCCCACCCGGCGGGATGCCCACTCCTGAGGAGATCGCGGCGAATCCCGACCTGTTGAAGCGACCCCCCGCGGTCTACCTGGGAACGTGTCACTGCTCGCCCCCAGATGAACCAGTGTTAACCACTCAAGGGTATGTTGCCATTGGTGACCTTGACCCTGAACAACATCGGGTTGCTTCATACCTCGATAGCTGCAACCAGCTGTTTTGGGGAAAGGACCCTGGCCCGGTCGCGAGCGAACGGAAGGGCTATGCTTTCACGAAGACAGAGTGGCCTTTCCAAGGTAACTTGGTTGTTCTGAAGACTGGCCAAAGCATTACGCGGGTCACCCCTGATCACCGGTTGCGGGTGAAGTTTGCCCCTGAGTTTTTTGATAAGTACGTCGTATACTTGATGCGCAGAGGCAGCTGGTGGCGCGTTGGAATGACCCAGTCAGGATCTCGCCCTTACAAGGCTACGACCTTGGAGACTCGATTGGCTGCCGAGAAGGCGGACAACGGTTGGGTCCTAGGAGTGTTCGAGAGCAGAGAAGCCGCTTTGGAACAAGAAGCCATACTTCAAGGCCGGTACGGCATTCTGGGGCTGACCTTTGAAAGCTCGAAGCAGCGCTCTCTGACGACTGACCAGCTGCACCGCATTCACGACTTCGTAAGTGCTGAGGCGGAAGGGCGAGCCCTTAGGTTGCTATCCGACCACGGTCTTGATCCTGAAGACCCCCTCTACTCAAGGCCGGGGGACGGCCAAAGGTGGTCCGACAAGCGGGAGTCTTTCACGATCAGGGCTCGCAACTTCTTGAGTGGTTATATGCTGTTGCCGGTGGTAAAACCCTGCTTTGTCGAATGTACTGGGCCACGGGAGGAGTGGGCTAAGCCTCAGTGGTTGCTAGGGACGACTCAGGCAATCTTTTACGATGGGCCTGTCTACAGTTTGGATGTCGACCCCCACCACTACTATGTCAGCGGAGGTGCGGTTGTCCACAACTCCACAAAGGGTGCCGAATGGAGGAACACCTATGTCTTGATGCCCAAGGACAAGTTCCCAGGGCGGATGCGGCTACCAGATGACCTCAAAGCTCGTGAGCTGGTTCCCGAAGGTAACTTCGACAGGGTCGACGAGGCCGTCAAGCAAGGTTTGCTTGATGAGGATCGAGCCCGGGAACTCAAGGCGGGGAGCATGGTTGACCCCAGCAGCCCTGTCGAGATGTTCGTCTCGGGGAGTATCAGCTTGTACGTCTTCGAGCGGTGGCGGAACCACATGCGGGACGAACGCCGATTGGGCTATGTGGCGATCACGCGCGCCCAAGAGCGGGCGATGGTCCTATGCCCCTCCGAGGTCAATGGCCAAGCAGCGGGGGTCAGTCCCTTCGTCACGGAAATGGGGCTGTTCCCGGGTGAGAACATCGGTCGAAGCCCCGCGGATGATGAGGTTGACGAGGAGATCGCCGCTGAGGTGGGGTCCCCCGAGGGCGCCGTCGAATTGCAAGGCGATGGCTCTCCCGTCATTCAGCCTCAGCATCCAGAGGTTCAGGTCGCTGAAGTGGCGGCAGACCCCACGAAGACAGACGACACCTGGCTTCTGGACACCGCTCTGGTGTATACGATCGAGGACGTTCCCACGCTTGAAGATGCGACGGCCGTTGAGAACCTCCAGAAAACCCTCAATGCCATTACCGGACGGGCACGGGAAGTGGACCCCAATTGGCAATCGGGGTCCAAGGAAGAGCTGCGGTCGGCTGTCGAAGCAACTTCCAACCTGATGGAGGCCGCTCAGGCCGAGGGCAACGACAAGTACAATCAGGCTCTCAACAACTTGTTGGGGGTCTTGATGGGTTTGATGTTCAAGGCCAGGGTTAAGACCAAGATGGCCAAAACCAAGAGGGCCAACGATGGTATCACCGTTACCGAGGTCATCTCAACTTGGCTCGATGGTGATGAGCCCCTCATGACTTCGGAGAATTGACCGATGGCTGAAGGCACCTATGATTCCGTCACCGTCGAGGAGTTCGACAGGTATGTATCCCGCACCTTCCGCGGGTTCATTCCTGGCGGCCTTCGCAAGCATCGGGGTAAGACCGGCCACCAGTGGCACTACGACCTTTGGTTCAACACTGAGGGGACGGTAGGGGTTCGGATCCTCAGCAGCATCACCGTCGGTCGTGAATCAGCGCGCGGTGCGGGCGAAGGGCTCATCAAGCTTGTCCCGTCTCTTTTCCAGCTTAAGAAGGGAGATTTCACCGAGACTTGGGCCTGGAACAAGGTCTACCGCGAGTTCAAGCGGACCAAGAGTCGCGAAGGCGCCAAGCGGCGGCAGTCGTGGCGCAACAGCTTGCAGGCTCAAGTGCGTAAGGCTCTCGAGGAGTATTATGAAAAGGATCAGTGGTGGGACTGGGTCGGCGGAGGCAAGGAAGGTCCGCCTCCTGAGCGCAGAGACGGCCAGCCCTATCAGGAGGTCAAGGTTCAGGAGAAGGATGACCAGGGGGAAGTCCAGCAGCGCGTCGTCAAGGTCCACAAGGGCACTCCTCATTCCATCGACCGCGCCCCCCGCCGCCCGACAATGCAGTCAGACTCGAACTCCAGCGGGTGGGGGTCTCGTCTCGAACGAGGTGTCAAGGGGGAGCCCGGTGATGAGGTGATCACGGTTGCTCGTGGCGGCAAGCGCCGCTTCCAACTCCTGGTCGAGAACCTGGGCACGACTCAGTACGGGGAGGAAGTTTGGACCGTCAGCACGAACCCCAAGCCGAGTAAGCGGGCGAGTGAGCTGTCTGTAGAGCCCCCCGCGGAAGAGCCTCCTTCGGCTGAGGTCGACCTCGACGCTTGGAAAGTCTGAACGATCTGGGATCCCGAATCGTATAGGGATACATGACTCTACCCTCGAACACCGACATTGAGACCGAGGCAAATGCAGTTCAATACCGCGGTCCGGAACGCTACTCAGGAACACATTGGCGACCCTCTTATCGTCGTCGGCTGACGATTAAGGCTAAAACCTCCAACGAAGCCCGCGTCTGAAAAATCCGTATGGGTGAGGAACTCCGGCTAGAAGTTCGCATCGACCATAGCCTGGTCGAAGCTCCAGAAGGTGCCTTGGTCATGGGAGCCCTTGGTCACGGGAGCCCTGATGCTTACGATGACGTCGAGCGATTCTACACGGATCTCATTCTGGGCAAACCCTTGCCCTTGGTCTTGGCGGCCAACGCTATCGAGGTCTTGAGCCACGCCATTATGACTGTCTTGTTCCTGCGCCGGGGGCTCGCCTTGCACCCTCGGATGCACCAGTTGGTGGTCTCGACCGCGCTGGCGGACCGCCACGGGTTGGGGGGTCTGGCACACGTCGAGCGCGACCTCGCCCGTTTCTTGTTGCTCGTGCAGGGTTATATTGTCGACCCGAAGCTCAGCCGCCAGGAACTGGGTCGGCGGATCTCGACATTGGTCGGGTGGGTGGAGAACTGGGTCGAGAACGACCATCTCCCCCAGCTGCCGGTAGACCCCCCGGTGCCGCGTGTGCTCGACCACGGGACCAACGGCTTCGTGCTTGCCGAGACGACTGGTCCACTGGACGCAGGCTGGTTGGAGTTGTTTCGGATGGGGTATCTTCGGGGTGTGTTGGCGACCATACCCAAAAATGACCGTCGAGGCGTCTTGATGGCGCGCAAGAGCGCGTTTGTGGCGTTCGACCTGGCTCAGGCAGCCAAGCTCCTGAACGCCGCTGAGAGTCAGCTAGGGGGCACTGAGGGACGGGAGCCCGACGGGGGTAAGGGGGGGTGGGCGGTCCACAGCTTCGTGTTGACGGGGCCTATCAAGGGTACGGCGCTGCCTCTGGAGGGTATCCTCCAGGTCGCGGTTCGGGTCTGAGGCCGTTTCAATAGAGTTTTCGTGTCCCTCCTTGGGTGGCATGAGGTCTCTCGTCACGATCGGCACAGACAATGGCTATGTGAACTGGGTGCGCTACCCAGATGGGTTGAAGCGCAACCTTGGGTCGTGCTCGGTCCTGAAGCTGGTGGTCGAGACAGCGCGGTCGGTCGAAGCGATGACACACGCCCTCGACGCCTTCCTGAAGGACGGGGAGACGGTGCTCGACGCTGACTTGGTGCGGTTGGGGGAGTTGGTGGCCACGCCTCGGGCGCGGTGGGCTGCAAATCCACTTATCGACACCGATCAGCGTCTGGAGCACGTCACCATGCTGAAACTGGCCTACGACGAATTTCGTGCCAATGCCGACACGGCGGAGGAAGTCCTGAAGCTCGCCCATGAGGTGAGCACCGCGATCGACGAGAAGGTTGCCGCGGGGAAGTCGTTCAACTCGAAGCAGGCCAAGCTTGATGTCCATGAGGTCGTGACCAGGACGGCCGGCATCCTGCGGGATACTGACATGGTTCAACCTTGGGTCAGGGGTGATTTGATGGACCTACACAAGCGCGCCACCCACCTGCACGGCCTGTTCTTCCCTGCTTCGAAGCCCCAGAGTTGACCCAGATGGAGATGAAGCAAGATGCCTGACGGTAACACCAACACCACCACCAAGAACTACATCTACCGGATGGGTACCACGCCCAACACTCGTGCGGTCGTCAGCCAGAAGAACAAGGTCTACGGCTATCTTGCCGGACAGACCGCGTTCAAGCAGATTGGCGTCGTCTCTGAGTTCGGGCATGACGAGTCGCGGGCCATCGACCCGGTGCGTGGGGTTGGCTATGGCGATCAGATCGCCGAGCTGGTGCCGGGCGTCACGGAGCCGATGACGTTGACGATCAACAAGACACTTCTCTACACCCTAAACCTGTTCCAGGCATTGGGGTACAAGGGTGGCATCGACGGTATTGTGCGGTCACTCAAACACCACCGTTGGCCGTTCGACGTCAAGCAGGAGATGGTTTTCAGTGAGGTCGCTTCTGGGGACTCTGCGGTGGTTGGAGCCCTAGGTGCCAAGCGCGCCAACGTGCAGCCGTCGGGCGGCAACTACGTGTCTGAGGTCAAGGCCCTGTTCACCTTCTTTGAGGGCTGCTGGCTTAACAGTTACTCAGCTTCATACACGTCAGACGCGGCCATTGTTGCAGAGAACAGCTCGGTCACGGTGACCGATGTCCTCGATGCCTCGGCGGACACGAACTACGGCGAGTACATCGACACGGGCTTGAGCCCGTTCGATCGGAGCGCAGCCTCATCGATCCGCTTCACGGGTAACCTCGCGGTACCCGTTGCTACCTAAGCGGTAGACCCCCGGATCGGGGACGACCTCCACCTAGGCGGCATGGCCGTCCCCGATCTGCACCCCTAGATGGAGATGTAGATTAGGATGGCAACACTCAAAGCAAGCAAGCTGAGGGCTTCCCTTGAGCGCGCGAAGAAAGTCGGCATTATCGAGGAGAGCATTCGCCTTGGTGATGTCGACCTTGTTTTGCGCAATCTTCAGCCCGAGGAGATGGAGCAGATCGTCGCAGAGGCCGACGATAAAGAAGGCGTCGAGTACCTGCACTGCTTCCAAATGGGGCACGTCTGCCGAGGGTTAGTCGAGATCGACGGTCAAGACCTTCGAGAGGTTGATTTCGTCGAGATCGAGATCGATCAAGGAGAGGGGGAACCAGAAATTCGTATCGTCGAACGATATGAGTTCGTTCGAGACGAGCTGTTGAAGACGTGGGGGCGCGAGGCTATCGCCGTGGGGTTTCGCAAGGTCAGTGAACTGTTCCTCAAGGCTGACTTCAAGATGAAGTCTGGCGTAAAGTTCGATTATGCCGAGGAGACCCCCGAGGACAGGTACCGCCGGCTCTTGGACGAGGCCAAGGAGGCAGAGGGCCAGATCCAGGATGATGAGCTGAAGAATTCGATCTTGAGTGAGCATGGCTATTTGCCGGCGACGACACCTGAGGAGCGTGAGGCCATCAAGCGGCGTGCGGATGAGTTCGCTCAAGAGCGTGTCGAGCAGGCCCGAGCCCGGGAAGCAGAGGCCGTTCCTGAGCCCCAGGGAGCGCCGGTTGCTTCACCCCCAGCCCTGCCCCCACAAGTGCCCAGCCCGGCTTCTGATGCCCCTCAGGCCGTTCCACAACCCCCTCAGGACCTCATGGCAAACCGGCGCCCCTTGAACCGGGACGCCATTGACCCTCCGGTCCCTCAGCAGCCCGTCACCCGAGCAGTCCGCCCCCAGCGTCCCCCAGCGTCCCGCTCGCTCCCACCCAACGTTCCTGCCCAGCCTCCGCAGGTCCTATCTCAGGAGGGGCAGCCGGGCCCGGGCTTCGTGGCGACTCGCAGAGCTCAGATTCAGGCCGAGATGTTAGCCATGGAGGAGCTGGACCCAGAGATGGCAGCCGAGTTGGAGCAAGCGCGGACCCAGGCGGCCTCGCGCTCCCGAGACCAGATCCCCGAGTTGGCTCGTAGGGCTCCTCAGATGGACCCTACGGAGACCGTCCAGATCCTCGACCGCAAGCCTCAGGGAGGCATCAACCCTCGCTACAACCCACCTAGATGAACACTTCAGCCGATGACTCGCGCTATGTCGAAGAGCAACAGCGGCTGAAGGATCAGCTCGAAGGTGGGACGGCTTACGATGAAGACGGCCAGATCGTCGAGGTAGATCCCGAGGTTAATCCGGAGGTCTATCGTGACTGTGAACCCTTGCTTTTCAAAGGATTCGTCTACCAAGGGGCGACTATCAATGAAGTCCCCTTTGTTTTCAAGAGCCTCAACCACCACGAGTTCGAGTTGATCCGGTTGATGGCAGGCGGCTTGAGGGGCATCAGGGGGACAAAACGGTTCTATGACCTTTTCTTGGCCTACGGAGTGCTCGTCATCGATGGACAGTTCGTACTCCCCGAGCGAGATCGGTTCATGGGGGAGGTCGCGGACTTCTTCGGGGACCTTCCTGAGGCTGGCCGGCAGAAGGTAATTCGGAATCTGAGCGAGTTGAATCGACGGGCTGCCGTGGCGGTGATTCTCAGTGAGGCCTACGCGACAGAGGCGTACTCCAGGCATCGTTGGAACCAGCTCAAGAGCATCGACTTGACGCAGCCCGCAGTGACTGGATTTGCGGGTACAGACCGCCTAGGCCTCAACTGGGGGCAGCTCGCGTGGATTGCGTTCAACCGGTATGAAGACGCCAAGTTCGAGATGGAAGCTGCCTGGGAGAACGCCAAGTTCGTTGCGGGTGCCTTCGCGGGCAAGGGTATCAACTCGGTGCATGCTTCAGACCGCAACCGTCGCAAGGATGAGCGGGTCGACCGTCGAGAACGAAAGGACCGGATTCTCCGTCACGCCATCTATGGGGACAGTCTCGACTCCAAAAGTGGGGTTCACGGTAGGATGGTGGTCGCGCGCACGGTCGAGGAACTGGCAGACCAGCTGGAGCGAGACCTGAAAGGGGAGCAGGACTGGCACGACCGTGTGGTTCATGAGTACGAGCAGCGACAACAGAATCAGTACGAGGCACGTCAGGCTCAGCTCCAACGATTCCAGGAGGACTACGACCAGAAGTATGGGACTTCACGGGTGAGTGGTGGAGTTGGGGAGGAGTTGACGGGGTTGACCGCCGCCGAGGTGAGTGAGCGCATTTCTCGACGTCGACAGTTGATGGCTCAGAACGTGGCCGCACGCATGGTCTACCCGGAGGCATTGGACGATCGACAACAGAATTTCTCCCAGAAATGGCATGAGGACCGGGTGCCCATGGACCATCAACCAGTCCAGACCGTTGACCGGGCTGACCCTACGGCGTTGCCAGCGGTCACCAAGAAACCTTCGTTTGGACGGCCTTTTAGGAGAGGCTAGTCATGGCGAATACCATCGAGGAAATCCTGCGGGTCGGGTTCGAGGTCGACACCCGGGGAGCGATGCGCTCGATGGCGAAGTTCCGCCAGCAGGTGAACCAGCAGGTTCAGCGGATGGTGCAGGCGACCAACAATATCGGTCGGGCCAATGCCAAGATGAACCAGCAAGCGGCCCGCAGCGTTTCCGATTGGCAGGCCCAGTACGACGATCTTGCTGATGCTCAGGACGCGTACGCCCGCAGTGCGGTGGATGCCGCGCGTCGGGTTGGCAAGGCGGAGGAACGCACGGCGAAGATGGTTCACGAGCAGACGAAGCTGCTCAAGCAACAAGTAGCCGAACGCCGTAAGTCTATGAAGGCGGGTGCCCGTGGTGGTGCTGCGGTGGGTGATCCCCGTACGGCGAAGAAGGCCGGTAAGTCTTTTGGCGCTGAGATCGATGAAGCCTTTTCCCGGGGGGGTAAGATGTCCTCCCGCCAAATGCGCAAGGAAACATCCAAGGCAGGTAAGCAGGCCATTAAGGACACGCTGGCTGGTGGTGGTCGACGGAGTTTGGGCGGCATGGGCGGCATGGGCGGCGGCAAGGACATGAAGATGCCGGACCTGAGCGGCTTGAAGGGTCTTGGTGGTCTGATGAAGACACTGGGCCCCCTCGTCGGGACTCTGGCCAAGATTGGCCCCGTGCTGGGAACGATCTCTACGGCTGTTGTCGGCCTCATCAAGCTGATGATTGACGCCGAAGCACAGGCCAAGGAGTTCCAGAAGTCGATCCTCGACTCTGCGAGCAACGCTGAGTTTCTGGCGGCCAATGCCCGCGATGCCGACGCCGCATTCTACGACATGGCCGAGACCGTACGGGCGGTGCGCAATGCTGCCTTTGACTTCAATGCTCTCATGGTCGAGGGCCTGGATACCCAGGACTTTCAGGGTACCGTCAACGCGCTCAACCAAGAGGGTATCACCTTCAAGAAGATCGGCGAGCTGGCTTACAATCGACGGAAGGAAGGGGAAAACTATCACGATACGGTCAAGCGTACGACCATCGAGATCACCAAGATGGGGGTAGCCTACTCGAAAGCACTGGGTGTTCCCCTTCAGGAGATCAATCAGCTTCAAGCCGAGATGATGACTGAGATGGGGCAGAGCCTCGATGAGACCCGGTTGTCGTTCGCGCAGATGACCCGCGCCGCCACGGAATCGACCATCGCGTCCAACAAGTTCTTCGCGATGATCCGTGGTGTTTCCCAGGACCTTTCCCTCTACAACACGCGCATCGGGAGCGCGGCCAAGCTACTTTCCAAGCTTGGCAAGGCAATGAGCCCCCGCAACGCCCAGAAGTTTCTCCAGACGGCAACCCAAGGGTTGAAAACGATGGACCAGGACGCTCGGTTGCGGCTCAATCTGCTGACGGGTAACAAGGGTCAGCAGATTGTTACGGATGATCTGAACCGCAAGACCGACTTGATGTCGAAAGACATCCTGGCCGCGTTTGCAGAAGGGTCAGGTGTTGTCAAGGAACGTTGGGGGGGTAAGCAGGTTGACGAGATCAAGGCGATCTTGGAAGCCGGCGGTGAGGGCCGTGCCCGTCTTCTTCGAGACCTGGAGGACATGGGTAAGGGGTCTTTGGTGGAGGCGGCCGACGAGATCAAGATGGATCGGGCCGCCGCGAAGAAAGGTCAGTACGGCGTTGCCACCGCGATGGGTAACTTGAGCGCAGGTGCCGCGCTCGACATGAAGAAAGCGGGGCTGATGAGCTTGTCGGGCGGCGCTGCTCGGAGCATCTCCGATGCCATTGGTGAGTTGGGGTTTGAGAAGACCGCTCAGATGCTGGGGATCGGGGAGGACGAGGTGCGTGGTATGGCCAAGCTGGAGATGAGCTTGGAGCGCCAACGCGAGATCTTGAAGGCTGACTTGTCGAGCAACGACGAGTCGCGCAAGGCACAAGCAGAAGCGGCTTTGGAGCAGGCTGGATTGACGAAGGAGAAGCTGGATACTGCGTCGTTCGGTAGTTTGATGGAGACCCTTTCGAGCGAGGAACGCAAGCAGCTGGAAGATGACGCCTCGACCCAAGAGCAGCTGGCTGCCAAGCAAAAGCAGCTTACTGAGTCGATGCTCCAAAAGCTCGAAAAGTTGATGAACTTCATCATGAACCAGGTCTACGAGGTGATGCTCAGCATTTATGAGGCCGTAGCGGGGATTTGGGGGAAGAGTCAGGAGGCATCCAACAAGATCGCTCGAATGCGCGCCGGTAAAGAGGTCGGCGGTGAGGTCGGGACTCTCGCAGGGGAGCAGGATTTCGCGAAGGCATTGGCGGGGTCCAAGACTAACCAAGCCATGCTCCAAGCCATGCGTGATATCGACCGTGCTATCGAGCTGCGGAACAAAGACAAGCTGACCGAGAAGGAGCAAAAGGAGCTCAAGTCTTTAGAAGGGGTCGAGGCCCGCAGTGGCGAGTTAATGAAGATGCGATCTGAGATGATGAAGGCTGTGGGTCCTCAGGCGGTCCTTGATGCGGCCAAGATGTCGGGTATGGGGGAGAAGGGTCTTGCCCTCCTCCAGAAGAAGATGGACTTGGGGGTGAGTGCAGACGAAGCGATCAATCAGATGTACGCCGATGATGACAAGCGGCGACAGGTCAAAGAAGGGATCACGTCGAAGCTGGCGTGGACCGAAAGCACTGGCGAGTTGGTGACACAGTTCGGCAAGATTGAGAAGCTCATGTCCGAGCTGGGGTACATGAAGGGAGGTCCCGCTCCGACGGCGGCCAAGGGCGAAGAGAAGGGGAAAGGGAAGGCCGATGCCCAGCAGAAGGCCAGCGCTAAGGCCGGTGGCCCCTCAGCGCCTTCCATGCCCGCTGAGAAGAAGGTTGAAGCCCCTGCGACTCCCGTGGCTCCTGTGGCCCCCCAGCCACAGGAGCGTCGTCCAGGCGCGGCGGCGGGCGAAGCAGCTCTCACTGGTCGGTCCAAGGAAGTCCCTGCCACTGCTAAGGGGCAAGGCACTTTACACGAGGACATGGCGAGCTTGGAGAAGCAGCTTGGTCAGAAGGGTATCCGCTACGAGAAGGGTTTTCTCCGCAGTGATTTTGGCAAGCAGGTCGAAGACAGTGTGCTCGATGCCATGCGTGTTGCCCTGATGGAATATGCCCTCTACAAGGACACAGCCTCTACTGACCTCGCTGGGATGCTCAAGGGTATTGACCCCAAGGCATTCAGCCGAGGGCTCATGGATGAGGTTAAGGCTAAGGGTGTTCTCCCCAAGGAGTTCGGCGGGGGAGGAGAAAAGGGCAAAAAAGGCGGGGCCCAGCAGAAGGGTGGCTACATCGTCGGTACAAATCCTGATGGGTCGGCGCGTGTGCTCACTCCGCCCGCGGGTGAGGTCCCCATCTACGCGGCCCCTGGAGAGGCTGTGCTCAATTCGAAACAGCAGCGCGCTGTAGCCGGCGGTCAACGTGGGGGCGGGGGTGATTTACATCTGCACGTTCAGGTCAATGGGGTCGGCGGCCAAGACCTGGCAGCCTATGTCGAGAAAGCGGCTTCCAACGCTGTCTACGAGTACAAGCGCCGGGAGGGATTGACCTGATAGATGCCCTACATCAAGTCACCCAATCCGGACTTTCAACGGAACGACGACAACGACCCGCGGTACGCCCACCCCGCGGAGAGTCGTTCGACGCGCCCCATTCCTATGGCGTTCCAGATCACGAGCCCCGTCAATAGACGCAAGGTGCTCTTGCCCCACTCGCTCGTGCTGCATGTCAATCCGATGAGTCTAAATGAGACCCACACCCAGAAGATTGAACGGTTCCAGACCCGCGGGGGCTGGGTTGAGCAGCACTGGGGTCACGACCTGACCGAAGTCAGCGCCGACGCCACGACAGGCGCTTTCATGAACGTCTACACGGGGACCGCCAGCGTGATGCGGCAACGCACCATTGCGTGGGACCGGTTTCGCGACTTGCTCGACCTCTACCACAACAATGGTAGCCTCCGAGACCCGTTCGGTAACATCGTGCTGCAAGGCTACGTCCAGCTCATGTTTGATCGAGGTACCCACCTGGGCTCGTTCCGGTCGTTTGAGGTCACGGAGACCGCCGACTCCCCTTTCGCATTCCAGCTTTCGTGGAGTTTCAAGATCGAGCGCACCTTGCTCAAGGCCGTCCCCTCTATACGAGGCATTGCCGGGGACAACCCCTTCAGCCGTGTCCGACGGCCCAACCCCACCACGGTTGAAGCTCGGATCAGCGAAGAGCAGAAGCTTCTGGAGCAGTCTAAGAGTCCGTCCCTCATTACGCCTGAGGAAGCCCAAGCTCGTCTTGAACAACTGGAGGAGCAGAACGCTATTCTGGAGGATTCCGCTCGGCGACAGAATGAGCAACGAATCGCTGAAGAGAATGCTCAGCGTCGTTCCGACGCCGCGGAGTATGGGGTCGATGTCAACAAACTCTTCCCCTCAGGAGGTAGCTGATGGCCCGACGACTGCTCCGAGACATCGAGGCAAACGCCCAGCACCTGACCAGCGGTGACATCGCTCAGCTGTTGACCTTCTACTCGGACCTGACCCTTGAAACGGACAGCCTCGGAGGTCAATACATCCCGCTCACGGCGGCCAAGACCTACACCCCCAAGCTGTTCGCGGTTGGTATCATCCCACCTCAGGTGGCCGTCACTGGACGTGCCCTGGACCGCTCGGCAAGTGTCGCTTCTCAGGGTGACCCTCTACCCGTGCTCCCCAACTCGTCGGGCGGGCCCACCCTCAACATCGACGGTTCCATTGCGGACGCCACGGTTGATGGGGGTACGACGACTGGGACCCAGGAGTTCGACCCTACCAAGAATCGCATCAACACCAAAGCCTGGCAGTCGCACCCCGATTCGTTCTGGATCGATTTCGTCAGCATGGCCGAGCGCCAGGGGACAGACCCCATGGAACTGGCAGCCGTTCTCTGGAATGAGTCCAACTTCGATCCCGGCGCCTACAACGCCTCAGGGCGCGCGAAGGGACTCATCCAGCTTGTCCCGGTATCAGCCTTCTCCAAGCGGGTGGGGATGGACCGTGAAACCTGGGAGGGGTACCAGGACCTTTCAGCTGAGGACCAGCTCGTCTACGTCGAGAGGTATCTCAACGGGCAGATCAGAGGCAAGGACCGTGGGCAGATCTACCGGGTTATTTTCGGGGGCTTCAACAACCCCGACGGCTCACTGTATGCCAGCGCCGAGTACCAGAAGCAGTTCAGTGTCGAGTTTCCACGGGCTGAGTACCAAGCGACGGCCTACAAGATCAACGCTCCCTTGGACAAAGACAAGGACGGGACCATCACGGTCGCGGACCTTCGTGCCAAGGTAGAAAACCTTCCACCCTTTGGTGTCCGCGCGAAGATTGAACAGGCTGAGAACTCGGGTATTCGGTCCGGTCGCCGAACGGGCACTGAGGGTGACGCCGCGACGGAAGACACAAGCGTTTGGGCTACCGATGGGTCAGCCCTCAACGATGACCTGCGCCGACAGTTCGATGCCATCGCGGGGACGGGCTACAACGCCACCGAGTTTGGGCAGAAGCTCCAGCTCGCTCAGAGGAAGCAGATCGAGGGCCTACAAGCCCAGATCGAAAAGATGAAGAAGCTACCTCCGTTGAAGATGCTGGTGAATCCCAACAGCTTTGCGGTGGCACACACGAAGGTCGTGGCCGACGCCAACTGGTCCCGCACCGGCCCCATCGTCGAGCACTGGGGTGAGGAGCAGGATGCCATCAGTGCGTCGGGGCAGCTCGCTGGCTTCTACGCGGTCGATGGTGTCAGCGGCAACGGGGGTCCAGGGCTCACCCGTATGGCTCGTCAGTTCAGTCAATCGTATCAGAACTTCATGGCGCTCTACCTCCTGTACCGGAGCAACGCTGGTGTCTACATGGAGGACCAGACGGGCGTCACGCCTTCCGAGAAGCGTGTCAACCTGGCCCTCCTGGGCAGCGTCTACATCTTCTACGACAACATCTTGTACATTGGGTCATTCGAGAACTTCAACATCACGGAAACTGACGAGAAGCCTTTCACCTTGGAGTACAACTTCAGCTTCAGGGTTCGCGCATCGTTCCTGCTCGACGAGCCCACCGACCAGCGCTTCACCTATGGCGCTCCAGGACTCTTCGTCAACGAAGCGACACCAACGCTCCCGTCTCAACAACGGGTAGATGCCTTGGAGGGAGACCTCGAAGAGCTACAACGCCTACGCGAGGAGCAAATCGTCGCCAACAACGTTGAGCTGTTTGGGAGCGAAGAAGCCACCACTCGATACCTCGAATTGGAAATGAAGGATGCCATCACCAGCTCGCCCAAGACTCCTGGGAACGAGGCAGGTGCCGAGGCAGAACGCAAGGCTCGTGAGCAACGTCGTGCTCGCGCTCAGCAGAAGTTCATCAACGGGGAGTACTCGCTTGGACAGCGAGACAGCATCTATGCCGCTAACCCACTGGATTGACCCATGCCCAGAGGACCCTTTCAAGGCACATGGCGGCAAGGTATCCGCCCTACCGTCGCCCACGCACCCGATGCTCTGGTCTACATCAACGGTGAGATGGACATCTTGGGATGCCCTCGGTGCCGACGGAGGTTCGACCTGAACAAGTACGTCACGAGCGTCCAGGTTGACTTGAACATCGACTCCCCCCCTGGAAGCGCATCCATTAATCTGAGCCTTCCGCGGCACACCATCGACGACTTCTATTTTGAGGGTACGCCCCTGATCACGCCTATGATGGAGGTCGAGATCTACATGAAGGGGTTTTTCCTGCTCGAAGGGGTTCCTCAGTACTATCCGACTTTCTGGGGGTTGGTGACCGAGGTCGAGGACTCCTACTCGGCGGGTGAACACACAGTCTCGATCAACTGCGCGGACATTTTGAAGTGGTGGGAGCTGTGCCGCATGAACATCAACCCGGCTTGGACGTCGGCGGTGCCCAACATCGGAGGTCGCAACCTGTTTGGGAATGTGTTTTATGGTATGAACCCCTACGACGTCATTTGGTCCTTGGCCCAGCAAAGTTTTGGGGATGTCGTCGTGGGCTCGGGCTCTCTCGTCTCGGTCTACAAGGAGAAGGCTCAGAAGCAGACCTTCAACACGGCGCTCGCAGACATCATGCTCTACTGGACCGAGCGCTTCAGTCGCATTCGCAACCGACTTCTGCTCTACGGCACCCAAGGGGTGGCCGTACGTGGCGACACCCTTTTTATGCGCTACCAGAAGCGGGGGGCCCAATCGGGCAAGCCTTTCGCATCGGCGGTCGTGCGAACCGCCAACGGCGGCAATAAGGGCAGCCAGATGGTGTTCGATCCGACCGACGAGAACGTGGTCGCGTTCCGCACCCAGTTCATGAACGCAGGTCAGGTGAATTTCTGGCAGAGCGAGTACCAGACGAAGCTGGAAATCGCGATGGCCGCCAAAGAAGCTATTGGCTTCGAGTTCTACATGGATGTGGACGGCAGCATCGTCTTCAAGCCACCGTTCTACAACCTCGACGTCCTCGGCAACAAGCCGGTGTCCTGGATCCAGGACATCGATATCATCGACTGGAGCCTGTCTGACAGCGACTCCGAGGTCGTGACCCAGGTCCAAATTCAAGGGTCGTTCGGTGGCAACATCGATTACGGTATGAGCGAGGAAACCACCCCGTTTACCAGCGTCACAGACTACCACCTGCTCCGGAAGTATGGGTGGCGCCCCCAGACCTTCAACTCCGAGTTCATGGGCAGCCCGCAGCTCATGTTCTACGCGGGCCTTGACCTGATGGACCGCTACAATGCGCGCCGGTTTGGCGGGACCATCAACATTCCGTGCCGCCCCGAGTTGCGGTTGGGCTTCCCCGTCTATGTCGCCCCCAAGGACCAGATTTGGTACATCCAGGGGCTTAGCCACAACGTGCAGATGGGTGGGCGAGCCCAGACGACCCTGACGCTCACGGCCAAACGAGAGAAATTCATCGCGCCTCGGGGGATCGGTTCGGTGCGGCTCACTGGGTATTCGACTGGCAAGGGTAAGGTTACCGAGATCCCACAGAACCCGGCGGACGACATCGATCGGAAAGTCAAGAGCCTGACCACCCAGCAACTGGCTAAGGGTGGTCAGTTCGAGCTGAAGGTGGGGGAGGCTGCTGAGCTGCCTCCCATCAATCGGGACAACCCCAACTCCGATGCCTATGCACCCCTGATCTTGCGTCATCCCAAAACTGGACGCATCATGGGGTATCCCAACGTCGTGATGGCCTACACCCGGCCATTCTCGAACGTCACCGACAACCAGTTCCTTCGAGCTGCGGGGCAGAAGCAGCTGGGAACGACCAACAACGCAACGGGGAAGAAGCTCGACCGCCAGTTGAATGCTGCCTTGGCCGACACTGTGGATACCTTCAAGGGGATTGTCGAGGTCAACGACCGAGACCGCCTGTTGGAGATCCACTCGACCAACCGGTACGCGTACGGTCTCAATTCCGCAGGTGTGTACACCTATGCTCACGATGTGAGCGAGGTCATCAAGGAGATTCTGATGATCGCTCGCAGCAAGATCACTTCGACCGATGTTGCGGGCAACGAGGGGAACTTCCTGACGAGCGACAAGGGCACTGCCATGATCCGTCCCGTTAGCGATGAGCGAGGGTTCGAGATCGTCGGGCACTACAAATACGGGCGGGGCATCGCCTTGCGGGATGGGTCCCTTGTTCTGGCAGACGACCCCGGCCGCCCCAACATGAAGGCCAACGTGGACTTCCAGGCGGCTATCGGTGGCGACCTCCAGGAGATTCTGGAAGCACAGTCACAGGGACTCACGACGCTTTCGACGACTTATCCCAACCCTGCCGATGCCATCGCACGCATGGCACCTGAGGAGCTTCAGACGGCGGCGACCATCGAGCCTGACACGGGCAAGCCGGTCTTCACCGAGGTTCAGAAGAACTTCGTCGATGCCGCACCTTTGGGATCTCTTGCCAATGATGGGGTGCCCGTCAGCGTTGAGGCTGGTCAGCTCAGCAAGGCTCTGACCTTGGCCGAAATGAAGGCCCGAGAGGATGAGGCCCTACCAAACGAGGACTGTGAATGCCTGACGGGACGTGCCGACCTCGCTTTCATCAACGTGGGCTACCAGTTGGCTAGCCCCGTGGGGACGAGCGCCCCAGATACCGGCCAAATCCCAGGAGACGGACGGTCCGAATTTGGGACCCCTGATCTGCTTGTCGACGGGGGCGGCAACCAGGTAGACATCCTGGGCGATTTCACGGCTCAGAGCGAGGCTATTCGAGCAGAAGAGCGGGAAGCCATCCTCAACGACCCTCGTGTCACTCTGGGCGAGATCACGGAGAATGATGCCCAACGCATCGCTGATTCCAGGGCCAGCGAGCGCATCGCCGTGTTGGCAGGTGAGCAAGGAGTCAGCATCGCTAACCAACAGGTAGCAATGGCTGCCAGTGAGGGGCGGCCCATTCAGAGCATCGGGGCTCTTGGGCAGCAGCAGCTCTCCCGGGTGGACGATTTTCTGCTCGACCTCTACCGCACCCTCGACGATGCTCATCGGCAGTATGAGTCGGCTATCCGAGGCGAGACTCTTGACGTGCCCGGGCGTGACCCTCGAATCGTTCGCTTTGGGGATCCCACGGACGTTCCGGGGGACCTTAGCCCCCCCTTCAACAAGGCGAGACGTTTGGGGGGTGACCTAGACGAGATCGTGTCTCAGGCGACGACGGCCCAGGACAACCTCCGAAGCAACTGGGAGAACTTCGGTGAGACGCTCAAGGAAGAGACCAATACATCTCTCTACTCCGCCCGAATCGAGTCTAACCAACGCAAGCTTCAGCAGTTGCAAGAGGAGCGTGACCGCTTGAAAACGGCCAAGGCAACAGGCAGCACAATCATCACGGCCAAATCCGACCGGGGGCCTTCTTCTCAGTTGGAGCGGGTGGAAGCTCAGATCTCCAGGGTGGAGCAGGACATCGCACGGAATCAGCAGAAGCTGAACCAGGCTAGGAGTAGGTGATGGCAGGACCTCGACGTAAGCACCCAGTTGGGCACGTGCCTTTCGACCGCTTCACTACAGGCGGTGATAACCTCTATTGGGGCACCAAGGTCGGCATCATCACCTACGTTGATGAGGTGAACATGAAGGCGAACGTGCGGGTGATCACGGGCGCCTCCGACCGTTTCGAGCTGGACTTGACTCAGGGCATGGCGGGCGCGCGGTCGTTCTGGGGTGGGGTTCCCGAAGAGGGCAGCGTCTGCATCATCGGGTATCGTCGGGTCAGCAAGCAGATCAAGGAAGCCGTCATCCTCGGATACATCCCTGTTGGGACCAAGAGCGGTGCCCGCTTCGATCCCTTCTCCCCTGTGGACCCTGACGATATCGACGAGGGTTCGAGCGAGGCCGTTGAGGACCTGTTCGGGAAGACCCGTCGCTACAAGCGCCTCATGCTCAAGCCTGGTGATGTTGGCGGCATGAGTTCCAAAGGGTCAGAGCTGATCCTGAACGAAAACGTCACCCTGACCAACCGGGCTGGCGACTTCATGGAGTTCCGGGACGCTGAGCGGGCCATCATCACCTCGACGGTTCACCGAATTGATTCGGTCAGTGGCGTGCGGATCTACTCAGGCCCGGTTCGACGCAGTGCCTTCTACCTTCCCGATGACATCTTGCGTGAAGGGTCTCGGGTCCTCAAGGACGAGGGGGAGGGGTACTACGGACGGGATGAGTTGCAGACGGCGGGGTCGTCCATCGAACCGGGAGAGGCTCCCAACTATGCTCTTTCCGACGGCACCCTTCTGGAGACCTTCAACAACTACACCACGTTCCCACCTACGGTTTTGGGGAATGGGCGGTATGTTTACTACCCCCCCACGGTGGTGGGGGAGGACATCGAGGTCGATGACGCGATTGCTGATACCTACGTCGAACATCGGTTGGAGTTAAGCCAGACCAGCAACGCCAACCAAGAAGTGTTGGAGGAGATCGACGGGTTCCGTATGGACCGGCGGCGGGCCTATATCGAGCACGTCCTGGGGACCGTAGTTGGCTACGACTACGATTCGTTGCGGGGGCAACGGCAGTACGCCCAGGTGCTCAAGCCGCGCATCTTCACAGATTTCAATTCGCGACAACGGGGCCGGTTCTCGATGGAACTGTGCAAGCGCCAGGCGACCGAGGACTACGAGCAAGAGACGGCGGCTGGGGCATTCCTCTTTCGAATCCGGCCCCCTCGCAACAGCGGAGAGGATGCCTTCGTCACAGCGGTTTCCAAGCAAGGTAAGCTTTTTGTCAATGTCCCGAGCCCGAGCGTTGAGGACTACCCCAGCGGGGCCAAGAACGTCAGCGCTGAGGTCAACATGGCAGGCGCGCTCAAGGCGTTTTTGGGAGCATCTTTCCCCAACAACATCAGTCTCGACCTGACGTGCTTGGGCGGCATTCGTGCAGATCTGGGGCACACTTCGACCGGTAACGCGGTCGAAGTGACCTATCGGTCTGGCGTCAAGACGACCGTGGCGACCACGACGCCTAACGATTCGGGGGTGGCTTCTGAAGAGAACGTCCAGGGGACCAAGCGGGTCAACATTACGGGGCTGCACCAGGAGCAAGCGGGTCGCAAGCATACCATCGTCGATGGGGCGGCTCGGGTAGATGCTGATCGGGTAGAGACCAACGCTCACTCGGGACTCACCCAGAACTGTGGTGAGCTGTCCTGTATGGTGAGCGGCAAGAGCCAGTACAACTATGCCCTCCAGGTCCTGGAAAACATTGTTTTGGGGGGTAAGGTCACGACGGTGCTTGCAGGTGGGCTTGTGACCACCGTGGCGGCTGGTGCCATCACCACGACCGCGGCGGCGGGAGCCATCGCGATGAGTGCGGCGGCGGGCGCGGTCAGCGTGGCAGCTGGTGCTGCTGTTAGCATCACGGCCGGCGCGGGGGCCACCATGACAGCGACGGGCGCTTTGGGGATGACCGCGGGGGGCGTTCTTTCAATGACGGCGTCGGGCGCTATTTCGGCCACGGCTGTATCTTTGACCGTTAATGCCGCCCAGGTGATGATTGGCTCCCCTGCGGCGGCGTTTGGGGTCGCACGGGGCACACCCATGATGCCCCCAGGCTCGCCCTCGCTCGATTGGATCACTGGTTTGCCGTTGCAAGGGAGCGCCTCATTCCGGTCACTGCTGTAATGCCCTACGCTCCTCCCCAAGTTACAGCCACACTGATTCCGCCGCTCTTGGCTTCGGCCATGATCGGGCCGGGGATGCCTAAGCTTGCTTTGGGTATTGCTACGGGGCTCGCCATTTGGGTACCCAAGATCAAGATCACTACCGTCGATGCTGGGACCGCGGGGGTGGGTGAAGGCGCCCCTGTCCCCATCCTTGTCCCTCAGCAGCTGCTCTACGCGAACATTCTGCTCGGGATGCGCTTCCAGAAGATTTTGGGCCCCCTAGCCCCAGTGTACGCCGTGGGGCTGTCCACCGGGTTGAGTCTGGCGTTCCTTCAGATGCTCACTTCGACTCAGCATCCCACCGTGGGTACGGGCGCGGCGGTGGCCAAATTCGGGGCGCCCCCAGCGGCTCTGGACTTGCGCAAGGGATTTTCGGTTGTTGGTCTAGTTGGGGATGGAGTCAACAAGAAATCCAAGGCTTTGGGTCAGGCGCTGGACCGCACTTTCAGTAGTCTTGTTTTGCCCGTGCCTATCGTAGGCCCACCATCACCGTCACCTAGTTCCGGCTCTGGGTTCGGGTCAATCATATGAAGGATCGGATCGAATGGGATTGCAGTTTGGCGGTTACGTTCTGGAGGCGCCCCGAGTAGGCCAACGGAATGCGGCTTTTACTTGGACTCCAGACAACTACATCGCCGATCAGTCGGCTTTCGACGTTGCCTACCCGCAAGATCAGTCAGTGCCGCGCACTGACTACCTTGTGGTGGTGCTCCAGGATGGGGATCTGACCGATGCCGTGTTTGGGTGGACCAAGAACGAGGAGCTGTCGAGGTTCGACTACCAGGGCCAGCAGGGGGCCTTCCTGCCGCTTCCTGGTGGGCCCCCGGATGAGGTGGGGGTCCTCACCACAGACGCCAACACGACCCGCCTGAGCGTCCTGGCGCCCCAATTAAGCGATCTTGGGAGCTATCCCGTGCGGATGGGTCTCGGGGCTTTGCCGGGGACCACCTTCACAGTGGCGCTCGTTTTGAATGATTCCCTGCTTAACAACCCCAGCCCCGCGATGGGGACTGTCCAGATCTCGCAAGAATCGGGCGCACTTGGCTGGGCCCCCTCTGACCTGCTGACTTACGCAGGTCTCGACGTTTGGTTCCAACGCCAAACTTTCTTTAAGTTTGACGACCAGATGACCTTAGGAGAGATCGAGGAAGCTCTGGTTTTGAACCCGTTGCCTGCCACGGGTCAACATCCTCAAATCCGCATTGGCTTCCAGCCTTACCTGACAGCGGTAGAGGTCACTTCGTTTGGATCGCCCACCAGCGGAACGGTCGAGTGGGACCGCAACACAGGACAGTTGAACTTCAACACCAGTGACATCACGTCCAACCCAGGGGCCCCAGTCTACTACGACGGAGTTCTTTTAGCGGTTGACCTCACCGTCCAAATCTCGAACCACGGCACGGTGGGTTCCCCCGGGTCGGTTAGCCTCCCGCTGCCCCCCTATGCCAGCGATGTCTATTTCCGGGCAGTGGGGGTCCTCTCGACTCAGTTCTCCGAGACCGTTCGGAGCGACACAGCGGTGACTCCCAAGCGGGGCCAGGTCGTTTTGCTCGACAGTGGGGCTCTTTCCACATCCTCTGTTGACCAGTCGGTCTACGGATCTTCAACCCTTCAGATGGTCGTCCCCGACCTCACCGTCGAACGGGGGTTGAAGCTGCGACTCTTCCGCTCCCCGGGAGACCCAGGGGCCACCGACCCTTCTATCAAGGACGTGTCGTCACTCTATTTCACGGAGAACGCCGTTCTGGCTGACCCGATCATTGCGTCCCCCCAGGTCGTTCTGCCGCAGACGCCCTTGGATAACATCAGCCTGGAGGTCAAGCTCTTTACCGAGTCGGGGGAGCAGGCGTTGGACCGTCTTGACGTGTTACCCCTTCCAGGTGGGTCGGAGGTTCTCGGCTACGTTCTCGATTTCGAGGAACAGGCGTTGCTCTACGCACGGCTTCGGCGTGACGTGGAAGTTGACCCGGGGCAGACGTATACGATGGCCCAGCTCCCTGACGCTTTGATTCGCCCACAGAATCTGTCCCTAGAATTGCAGGCAATTCCAGGGGGGTCCTACGTGGCGCTGGCTGAGGGGTCTGATTTCATCCTCGACTATTTGAGCGGCGTGGTGACTCTCACCCAGTCGTCGAGCGAGCTGGTTTCCAAGGGGACAGGTGCCACCTTGACGGGCACCACGCTCGTGGATCCCGATGGTACGCTTGTAGCCGATGGGGTTCAGCAAGGTGATGTCCTGTTGGTCCGATCGGGTGCGGCGGTAGGGGTTTACACGATCGACACCGTGGGTAGTGACCTTCTTGCCAACCTGGTCGAAACCGTTACCAACCCGGCTTCCAGTGTTGCCTACAAGATCTGGCGCGGATCCGAGACTTTGGTTGATCGGTATTGGCGCGAGATTCCGCCTGTGGACCCCAACACCAAGGTTGAGCGCTTGGTGAGCTTGGGATCCACACAAAACTCTCCTCGCCTGAGCATCCCTTTAGGGTTCATCAACCGTACGCGTTTTCGGTTCGGAACCGACCGATGGGCAACGCACGTTCTTCTGGTCTCGACCTTCTCACCCCCTGCGTCCTTACAACAGGGAAGAGTCGAGATCCTCGAAACTACGGGAGAGCTGAACTTCTCGTCCCAAGACCTGGGGGAGACGGTGTTCTGGTCTCGGGAGTTGGTGCTCGGCACCGACTACAGCCTTCAACCCCCACTGGGGTTCATCGAGTTCTCTGAGCGTTTCTTGGAGAGCGAAGAGGCTTTTCTGACTTACGGGTACGTTGGGGAAGACGACTCAGTCACCATCATCGAAGAGCGAGCGGCATTCCTCGTTCGCAAGGAGATCTGCACCCACACGGGCTCTGACCGGGTGACCTTCAACCCCTTGGGTCGAGAGCTGGCAGAGGCGCCTACGGTCGAGGTTTTCCGTGGGGGCCGCCCTCAGCAAGTTGGAATACAGGTCGAAGTTGATCTGGATTCCTCGACCATCATCTTCCAGCCCGATAGTCAGGTGACCGATGCTTTGCCCCATGGCAACGTTCTGGAGCCCGACGAGAACGTCTACATCGACTACTACATTCATCAGGCCATCGGCGGGGAGCGGGACGTCACTGTTATCCAACGACCCATGGCAGGGGTGACCATCGTCATTGACGATGAGGCCACCGAATTTACCCTTCAAGGTGACCGGACTTCCGACTTTCAGGCAGACCACTTGCTCCAGGTGGACGGGTCTCAGGTCTACATGATTGGTACTGTCACCTATGACAGTGGCGACGGCGTTACCACCGTCACTCTGGCAGGTGGGGCTTTCCGCGACGACTTCCTCAACCCCCCACTAGTCACGACTTCTGGCCCTACGTCCTTGTCGTCGAGCCCCGGAAACCCCACCTACTTTATCGCCGAAGTGGCAGCCTTCACGACTACGCCGAGGGGCTCGAACTTGGTCCGACTTGTAGGGGACCGGGCCTCCAGCTACGAGCAGGGGACCGTCATCCACTTCACGGGCGCAGGCGCCTATGACTATTTGCTCGTCGAGGCTGCGGTTTACGACCCTGAAATGGATTGGACCGAGCTGACTCTCGCCAGCAACGGGTACCAACAGTACGAGCCGGGAACCCATACCCTGTTGCGCACGGTACGACCTGTGCTCCCGACGCCCACGGGCTCGGCCACCACCAATCTGACGCCTCTGCTTGCCGATCCGAGCCCCGACGATCCTGTGCTCCCCGAGCCCCCGGTGACGGTTTATCGCAAAATCCCTGGCCAGGTGGGGGAGGTTCTGACCGCTCCCGAGCAGTACGCCATCGACGATGCTGGTACGGTGACCCTAGTGGACCCCCTTGCCGTAGGGGAGTCAATCGAGCTGCTCTATGTGGGGATTCAAACCGTAGAAGCTGGTCGTAAGTTGCGAGCCACCTACGTCCACGGGCTGGTGCCTACCGAGACGAATGGGCTGCTCGACCAGACCCTCAAGATGACCTACCAAGCGTACCTCCCTGACACGTTCTATTGGAGGGTTGATGTGATGGACGCTTTCAGGGCGGAGTTACGGGACCAATACAGCAGCGACGCCACGGGGTCCTTGCCCACGGCGGGTCCTGTCTTGGAGAACTCTTCAGAACCACGCTTGTACGAGCAAGGGCGGGAATCGGTTTACTTCACCGAACGTCGGCTTTCGAATGAGGACATCGTATCGCGAGGCACTCTCGTGGCCTACAACGACGCGATCAACCTCGTCGAGGATGCCCTCCAACACGCGGATGGTCGGGTCGTGGGCGACCATGATGGACGCTTCTTGTTCGATGGGTCTTTGGTCAACCCGCCCCGGGCATCGTTTGCCGCTGCTACCAATCAGATCGACGACTTGATCCAGCTCATCCCGAGCGTCCCAGCCTTCCTGCGCGCGGCGGCTTTCGTGCGCGCGGCGTACAAGGCCGCTCCTACGAGCCGGTTCTTTCCCACCCAACGCAACCTGTTTGCTGAAGCTGCGGTCAGCTCTCCTGAGATCGGGGACCCTATTGCCGACATCGGCTATGAGAACCTCACAGGGGTGGGGTCCGTCAGCGACCGCTTGGCGTGGGGGGTGGTGACTGAGCTTGCCCCCATTGGCCAATTCTACGTCTACGTTGACGAAACCGGCGGTTTAGCTGACCTTTTGAGACCCTCCTTTTCCGTGGGCGACCGAGTGGCTGTCATCAGTCAGAGTGGCTCGACCATCGTTTCGGACGCCTCTCCCTTGGTGGTGACAGGTGTTCCCAGTTCAACTCGCTTGAACCTTAGTGCCCCCCTCACTTCTGAGGTTCCGGTGGGAGCCACGGTGCGACATGCCATCGGCGACTTCACATCCGGGGGCGGGAACGTCCAGCCGCAACAGTATCCTGTAGGCATCAGCGTTGCGCTCAACTTGGAGCTGGGGATGCTGACCTACTTCGAGCTGTTGGCAAGTTTCTTCTCGTCAACGCCCCCCTCCCCTCAAGACGGGGACCCTCTGGACTTTACAGGGGTTGGGGTTCCAGTTCCCTACACAGCGCCCGAGCGATTCCCAGCGCTCGATGGGGCCACGACCGATGATGACGGGAACCGCGGATTCCCTATCCTCACTCCCCAGATCGAGAGTGAAGAGGGGCGGGGCCTTGGACACCTGTCTATTGAATATGCCCTGCTTGCGGACATTCTGTCTCACGCTACAGAGGTCTACGATTCGCAGGGGGGCTTGAACGGTACGGGCACGGTCTTGACCAACCTCAATGGGAACTGGCCCAACCCTCAACCGGCAATTGGGGACCTCGTGCGAACCCTCAATGGGGTCAATGGGTTATCGACTTTCCGGCGCATTCAGGCGGTAGGTGCTTCGACCGTGACCCTGATCGACACCCTTGCCTTTGACACGGGGTTCGATTTCCAGCTTGTGCGGGGGTCCACCATTGCTATGGGGTCCGGAACCGTCAGCGGCACTATCTTGACCGATGTCACTGCGGCATTCCAGACCAACGTACGCGTGGGGCACACCGTCGTGGTCTACCAGTCGGCGTCTAGTACCCGGCGGCGGCAAGTAGTCGCGGTTCTTTCTCAGACCCAGTTGCAGCTGAGCGCCTCAACGTTCAGTGGGGTCGTTACCTACCGGGTCACCAATGCCATCTCGACCTACGGAGGTGCTGCGGGTTCTGAGACAGACCGTTTGGCCGAGGCACTTGACGGCCAACTGCGAGTGCTCCGAGACAACTCTTCTCCCAAGGCCCAGCAACCCGCTTTGGAAGGTTTTTTTGACGCTGTGTTTACAGATGTGGTGCCTACGGGGGGTTCGGCAACGGTTGCCGGGACTGACGAGTTGTCGGACCCCACCCGCAACTTCCCTGCGTTGGGAGTCGAAGGGGGGCACTTCGTCTTCATCCGCAGTGGCAGCGTGGCGGGGACCTACCAGATCCTGGAGATCCTGGACCCCAACACCCTGAGGGTTGATCGCAGCTTTCCCACGGGCGCCACGGGGGTTACCTACTCGATTCGCGAAACCACCTTGGTTACCTTGGCGAGCCTGCAATCTATCCATGAGGTGCTTTTGCGAGTGGATGCCGCCATCTCGAGTGTCGGGGTCTTCAGGTCTTTGGTTATGACAACGGTGACTGTAGCAGGGGATTCCAATGCCTTTGCCCTGGCTTGGAGGGGAACCGACCTGGTGGCACGGCAAGGTGTGGTTTCCGTTCGTTTGAATGAGGTAGTGTCGGACGTTTCGACGCTGGAAGGAGCCCTCAGCTCAGGGGACCGACTTTATGATCGGAGGTATACATGGATCGACGCGAGGATCAACCTGGAGACGGGGATCATCGTCCGACAGGAACGAGCGGTAGAGAAGCGGGAGAAGACCCTGGAAGAGGCAAAGAGTCAGATCATCAAGCTGGTGACGACGTAAAGGAACGACCACAGTGGGAGTATCGCGAGCGCTTCAAGGTTCAGGATCGGATGGGGGACGTCGTCCGCAAAACCATCGACGCCTCGAAGCACGAGCTGGATCGCCTGCGCAAGAGATTGCGGAAGATGCAGTATGGGAGCTGACTCTTGGCTGATTGGAAAGCACTTGAGCTGAAGGCCCCGGGCAAAGACCTCCTGAAGCCCGTCCGTTCGATCCTGGAGGTTCTACTCATTTTCCTCGACGTGTTGAGGACTATCCTCAACACCGTCAAGGTGCTTCTGATCGACTTCGGCAACCCTATCCGGGCGTTGGTCGAAGCGCTCATCAAGCTCATCGAGGAGCTGATTGCTTCTCTGCAAACGACAGGGGTCTTTGCCTACTACGACATCCCCAACCCTTTAGAAGACCCCAACTTCGATCGCTACCATGGGGGGTTCCCCCACTTCCTTGGCAAGTGGAAGGGTTCCTTGATGGACCAGCAGGACCCTAATCGGCCGCAGCCACGGGGGTCGAGCACGCAGAGCGGGTTCATCATCATCGCGGTCGATGCCCACGACCCCTTCACCCTGCTGGAGCGCATCAGCCAACTCTTGCGCTTCTTCTCGAAGGAGCTGACCAAGCCACGGTATGCGGCTCCTGCGGGCTTTCGGGCTTTCCCTGTGGGTGCTGAGGAAGAAGACCCCATCACGGCGTTGGCCGACGTGTTCGGCAACAGCCCCATCAGCGCTATCGAGTTGAAGTGGGAGCTGCCCACGACCAAGGAAGTGCCCGACCCAGGCTTCACGGATCTTGTGAGCCGCGTGGGTGCCGACTTCATCCCGCCCAAGTGGTTGGTCGAACGTGCCGAAACACCTCTCAGCGCCGAACTGGACGTGTCGGGGAGCCAGCCCAACCAGGTTGACCTGACCACCCTCAACGCTACGAGCAACGCCGGAAAGTGTGTCTTCACAGTCGATAGTGGGTACAGCTTGCCAGGTGAGTTAAATGAATCCGCTCTCATCAAGCAGCAGCTGCTTGATGAGACGGGCGAGCAGGTCCTCAAGTTCGACAAGGTGGAGGTTCTGGAACGGGACAGCCTCGAAGGCTTGCTTGGGCAACTGGGGACGTTCCGGTACATTGACCGCGACATCGAGTTGGACAAGACCTACTTCTACCGCCTCCGCGCCTTCACGGGGCCCTTGAAGGTCGAGGATGGTGCTATTCAGTGGCGGCAAGCGGCCGTCGTCCTGGGTCAGGATACCCGGCTGCCAACGGTGCGCTGGCCCGCAGAGGACCCGACCAAGGCCGTGATCATGGGCGATCCTTCGCAAATCGTCTCGGTCATCGTCCCTGACGTAGGTGACTTCGATGTTTTGGAGCACCTGAAGCGCATCTATCAGGCGGCGTTCTCACATGACTTCCATCTGCCCTTGCCAGATGACGCTGAGTTCGACAAGAACGGGGAGCCTGTTTCGGGCACCGACCCCGACGCCGTGGGCAAAGGCTCGTTACGCAATCGAGCGGGGGTCCTGGGTGCTTTCCGGTCGATTGGGCTCCTTGAGCAGTACCTTCAGGCTCAGGGCCCCGACTCCACCATCACGACTCTTTCCGAGCCCAAGATGCCGTGGGAGCTGTCAAAGGTACGGCGTGCGGCGGCGCGTTTGGCCAACGTCGTAGCTCAGGCAATGCTGGGCGGGACGAGTGCTTCGGTCGAGCAGTTCCGAACGCTCATGACGGGCTCGTTCCCCAAGCAGCCTCCTCCGTTGCAGGGATCGGGGGACCCCTTCGACGACCTTTCGACGATGGTGTTCGAGCTGACGGGTATTGACGACGACGGTGTGGCTACTTCAGCCGCACGGTCCCTTTATGCCTACAGCTATAACTACACGCGAACGCGCATCAATCTGCTCTACGTCGTGGACTACCTCAACGGGTTCGCCTTACAAGGGGAGCCCCCAAACTGGATCTCAGTGCAGCCTTTGCGGGACATCATCCCGTGGTCGGCGCAGTTCCTGTATGACCTGCTTGACAAGATCGAGGCCCTGCTAGCGGCCTACTCCGGTCTGATGAAGGAGATTGAGAATTTCATTGATTTGCTGATTCGCAAGATCGAGACCCTGGAGCGATTTATTCAATTCCTGCTCGATATTCTCAACTTGATCGAGTCTCTTCAGATCGGAGCCTACCTGCTGTCCGCGCCTGAAGCGGGCGGCACCGTCTATGATTGGTGGGAGGTCGTGGACAACGCGGGTGGAATACAGCCTTCTACCGGACCCGGCGGCTACTCGGCGGGCGTGTCGTTTGCCTGGGTGGCTACCGACATTGGAGCCTTTGTCACCGCCTTTAAGCAGATCTTCTGATGGCAACGTTCAACTTCCTCGGCACCTTCAACAGAGCACAGTTTGGTCGCCTGGTGGCATTCGTGCGACCCCAGATGTCGCAGATCGACCGTCGTCTCCAACACCTCAATGCCGAGTTGAATCGAGTAGGACGGGTCGAGTTCCAGTACGACCCCGAGACCAAGGAACCCACCGCCTACGTTGCTGAGCCCGAGGGGTCATATCTGTACCGCTTGGTGGCCTGCTACGAGGTGCTTGGTGGCAACCCTTTCATCGATCTGCGCACCCGCAGCACGGCGCAGGCGGTTTTCATCCGCAAGGGTGACGAGACCGTGAGCCCCACGACCTTGAGCAATGGTGAGGCCCTGCCCGGGAAGGGCCTCAGTGATGGTCCTAGCGGGGAACTCGTTCGACGCATGAAGGAATGGACCGAGGTCATTTTGGAACGTCGTTTTGGGCGTCTGGAACGTCGTATCCGGCGGACTCTCGACTATGCGGATCAGCTTGAAGCAGAGATTGCTCTGTTGGAGACGGCGAGGTCGAGCCCGACGCGCGGATTCGAGAAGACTGTGCAGGATCTCGAACAGCTTCTCAACGACCCCAACTACCGCGCGATTACGCCCGACAGTGACCCCTTCGGCTTTCTGACCTACGCTCCCTATTCCTCCTATGATGTGGCTCAATCGTCCACTGACGACGGTCAACCGATTGACCCCAACCAGCTCGTGGAGCGGGAAGCCACCGTCCCTCAGCGCCAGGATGGCGTGATCATCAAACCCGGCCAGAAATCGACGTGAGCTACGATCGCAAAATTGATCACACTTGCCCACACTTCGTCCGCGATGAGATGCTCTTTGTGGAGTCGGACCGTCGTACGTTCAAACCCTTCCGCCCCATCTCGGCCATTAACTCGGTTTCTCTTCGTGTCGATGGGATCGCTTCGGTTCCTTCGACCGGCCTGCTGAATGCCGCCACACTCACAGGCAACCGCCCAGAGCCCTTCAACATCACGTCTGGCAGCGACAAGCTCGTCTTGAGCGTCGATGGGGGCCCTGACCAGACGCTCACGGCGGTGACTGGCAAGGGCCTCAGCGCCATTCAGATCGTCCGTTCGCTCCAACATCAGGTCAGCGGCATCGAGGTCGTCCAAGTAGGGCGGAAGGTCGGCATCCGTTCGCGCACCAAGGGCCAGCAGGCTCGCGTACAGACGCGCGGCGGTGGGCTAGGCCCAGTGCTCGGCATCCTCAACAATCGCGTTTTCAGAGGCCAGCAGGCGATACCTGGGTGGTCCCTGGTCTACGACCCCAACACCGAGCTCAGCCGCCCGACCCGGCTCATCGTGTTCGACAGGGAATTGCCCGGGTACGCGAGCTACATCGAGGTCGACTACTCGACCATTCGCGAGGAGTGTCGTCGCTGTGGCGGTCTTGGGGTCGAGAACGATTGGCGGTACGGCGGTACGGGAGAGGTCACACAAGTGACCAACGAAGTGCTCCTGCTTCAAGAATTCCAGAAATTCTGCTTCACTCTGTTGGGGTCCAATCCCTTCAACAGTTGGTACGGGACAGAGATTCTGAACGCGGTGGGCAAGAAGCTGTCCGATGCCGCTTTGCTCCAGAACTTCATCTTGACCGACATCTACGAAGGGTTTCGACGCTGGCAGTCGATCAAGAAGCAGCAGGAGGAAACGGTTGGGCAGGAAGTGTCTGACGAGGAATTCCCTTTGCGTCTGGTCAATGTGACAATGCAGCTCAGCCAACAGGATCCGACGGTCGTCTTCGTCAACGTCGTCATCCAGAGCCGGTCGCTAAAAGAGGTACAGTTCGAGCGAGGCATCCGGCTACCTCAACCGCTCGACGTCATGGGTTCTACGGCTCAGGAAGGTGTGTTCCGTGAGTCAATCAACCGCGCAAGGTTGGTGGGGTAAAGCATGGCAACGGCACCGCAAATCGACCTACGTGACGGCAGTGGCGATACCGCCCAGGCGGTTGAGTTCTCGACCAATCAGGACTTCGTTTCCCTGACTGGCATGGTGACCACCAACACGGTCGACCTTCAAGTCGCCATCAACAGCTCGACCTTCGTTTCCGACCCGACGCTTGTGAAGCTCGATGGGGCAAACTTCACGGTCCCCAACCCGGACCTGATGCCAGACGGGATTCCTCTAGATTCTGGGATCAACACTATCCAACTGCGGGCCATCGACATCAGCGGGGGGGTCAGTGCGCCTTCCACGGCTCAGGTGAGCCGCATCACTCTGGACCGGAACGTCGAGGATCTAATTCCAACCGGGGTCCGCCTGCGCCGCCGTCGGGATTCAGTGCAAATTCTTTGCACTCAGCAGAGCACCGCGTCCGTGGGAGACCAGCCTGATGACCTGGAGTTCCGGGGGTTCAACTTCTACGCCTCGACCGCGCCCGGGGGCACAACCGGCTACTACAAGGTTAACAGAACGCCCGTCACGGACATTGACACCATCGAGGAAGATTTCTACCCGTTGGACGGCGGGGAAATCGAAACGACCTGGAGCCCGACGGGTAACTACATCCGCATCGAGGTGACGGAGGTCGATGAGTTCGGTGTCGAGCTGCACCGACATGTGGACTCCACCCTCAATGCGCGCATGGTCGAGTCCGACCTGAAGTTCACGTCTGAGTTGACGGGCATCACCCGGACGGATTTTGCAGCCTTCATTCACAATCGCAATGGCGGGTCGAACATCATCAACTCCGACCTGTTTCTCGGAGTCCCTGACTCAGATCCTCTCTACTATGTCGTGGCCGGTGTCTACTACGACCCCGTTGTCAACGTCGAGTTTGAGTCGCCCTACAGTCAGGAGCTGGTTGGCAAGCCTCATGTTATCGACACCGCCATTCGGGACCTGCCAGGACGCCGGCAGATTGATGTGGTGGTGGACTATGTGGATGCAGTGCAGCGGGTCAACACCGAGATCGCACTCATTCCGGGCTCGACGACGCGCGACGTGAGCATCGACCCGTTCGCCAGCGAGGTCGAACGTATCTGGTTCCTACTTGACTTCGTGCACCGCAGCCAGTCATTCCTGACCCTGCTTCAGATCGACGATGTGAACAACGACGGGGTGAGTGATCCTGTGCGCAATAGCGCCTATAAGCAGGCGCTCAAGGCCGCTCTGGGGTACACCAACGATCAGGCTGTCCAGAACCTGATTGACACCCAGTTCGAGAAGCTCGCCTCGAATTTCGACAAAGCCCGCCTCTCCGGGCGTGCGGCCATCGGCGAGGTCGTCTTCTACACGGCGACAAGACCCGTTGAGGACAAGACCATTGCCACGGGCACTGTCGTCTCGACCGATTCTGACAACGGCACCGCCTCACGCTTCATCGTCGGTGGTACGTTCGTCATGTTGGCGGCCAATGCTGACGCCTACTACAATTTTGACACCCAACGGTACGAGATTGTTGCGGACGTCGTTGCCGAGTCTCCTGGCTCAGCTGGCAACCGCCCCGCCAACACGATCAAGAACGTCCAGGGTGATGTCGGCGGGCTTAGTGTTACCAACACTGAAGCCACCGTCTTCGGGCGCAATCGGGAAAGCAACCACGACCTGGCAATTCGAGCCCAGTTGGGCTTCAGTTCCGTCGATACCGGTACCGAGGGTGGCTACCTCGAAACGAGTGCCAACCAGGTTGGCGTCATCAAGAGCAAGGTTGTCAAGAGTGGCGACCCCTTGATGATGCGCGACTGGGACCCTATTCGAGTCAAGCACATCGGTGGCAAGGTCGATGTCTGGGTCCAAGGGCTCAAAGAGCGCACGGTTACCGACACCTTTGCCTTCACCTTCGACATCGCTCGGGACATTCGCTGCGACATCATCGATGTAGCCAACCTCACCTTCCGTGTCCAAGACTCGCGCGTGACGGAGGACACTCCCATCATCGAGATTCTGGATAACCTGACCCAAGGGTTGGGCGTCCGCAACGTGACCGCGGCAGCGAACTACGACCTCTCGGGGGTCACCATCCTCGATTACAACACCTTCCAGCTCAACACGAGCATTCCACAGCCAACCACGGCCATCGACGACGTGATCACGGCGGACTACCGGTTTCGCAGCATCAACCAGTTCATCTTCACGCTTCAGCCCGTACGGCGCGTCATCTCAGTCGTCGGCGAGACTTCGGGTGCCCTCGACCCCTTGCTAGGGTATGACCTCTACAAGACGGATGACCCCCTACTCGATGGGGAGTCCACCATTGCCCAGAATTACCTCGTCATCAACCAGGTGGGCGGGATTCCGAGTGGCGACACGGTTCCCGTCAACGACGAGACCCATGTTCTCATCGGCTTCTTCGAGGAGCCCTTGGCGAGCGTCGGTATCAACACTGCCACGTTACGTATTTTCAACGAAGAGCGCACGGTCGAGTACAATGGTCCCGATGCGACCGTTCCTGACTACGACATCGTAGGCGGAACTCCCACAACCCCTATTCGCGTCGTGCGGACCAATGACTCACAGATTGTCAGCGGCGAAACCGTGAGCGTCGACTATGAGCATGACGAGAACTTCGTCGTGACCTATGTGGTCAACGACTTGCTTCAGGAGCTGCAAGCGACCTTCAACCAACAGCGACACATTACGGCGGATGTGCTTGCCAAACAGGCGGTCGAGAACGAGCTCGTTCTCGAGACCTCGGTTCAGCTCAATCCTGGCGCCAAAAAAGACAAGGCTGACCCAGCCATCCGCTCAAATGTGTCGGTCGAGCTGAACAGCCGCACCATCGGGCAGGGAGTCGCCCAATCGGACGTGATCCAGTCCATTGACGCCACGGAGGGGGTGGACTTCCAGGTTCTGCCGCTTGCCAAGATGGGGTACTCCGATGGATCCGTGAAGCTCCGGGAAGGAGTTCGTACCGATTATGAGCGGGTGACCAGCCTCGATATAGGGGGCAACCGTGCCTTCATCCTCACCGATGCTCTTGACTACCCCACGACCGATGGTGGGGGCCTGGTCACCGAACACAAGGGCGTGTTCCAGGACGACCGGGCGATGACGCTCAGCTCGACTTTTACCACGGTCGCTTTGACAGCTCCTGGAGCCTTCATCATCGGTGCCGACGGCGCCATCATCAACGGGTACACAGACGATGTCACGCTCATCGCTGACGGCTTCACGGATCCGGAGGAGATTAAGGCCGAACGCGTACGGCGCACCGCCAACCACGTCCTGGTCGCGCTCGCGGGATCAGTCGACGTTCCGACGGACCATGACTACGCGGCGAGCTACGTAGTCCGCAACGATTCTGGCCCACACGACCTCGTGGCTTCACAGGTTGAGTTCGTGAGCCAAGGACCCTTCACCATTACCATCCGTGAGACAAGCTAAGTGGCCCGCTTCGTCATTGATCCGAATCGGATCAACTTCAACATCGAACGCAAGGGCAAGGAGTATCAACTCCGGGTAATCCAGCGGGCCCAGACTATCTTCTCAACCCTCCTAAACCTCCTACCTTCCAACTATGTGGCAGCCGTTCAAGGTGCCAACTACACCAATGAGTTGAAGGTCGTCGCGGTTGAGCTGGCGAAGATTGAGCTAGAGCTGGAAGACATCAACCTGGACATCGACTTCAGCGCCACGAGGTCTGAGTTCCTGTACTCAATCGCGGGGTACCTGGTCTTCCTCAACGGTCGCATCCCTGCACTGGAGTTCGATGGTGAGGAGTTCCGGCGCTTCGTCCTGTCGCTCATCCGAATCTATTTCCAAGGGTCAGTCCCCAAGAGCATTCGAGATGCGGTAGACTTGTTTTTGGCGGGCGAGTTCGAGGTCTTGGAGAACTTCCTCTTGGTGCGACAGGGGGTGAGCGGGCTCGACATCAGCGATCAGTTCGGATTCCAGGTGAACGTCGAAGCCCCCCCGGGGGAGGGTCTCCCCGAGGACATTTTCGGGATTCAGGGTGCGATCAAAACCGTCGTCAACGTGGTTCGACCAGCCCACACCCTGTTCAGGATTAGGTACATTTTCAACGACGACTACGTACCAAATGGTGAAATTGGTGAGGTTTTAGACGCCATGCGCTGGTGGCTAGCTGCGTACTACTACGACGATTTCCGTTCCTACTGGGACGGTCTTCGGGACCGTGATCGGCTGGGGCGCAAGACCAATTGCCGGGTAACCGGTGAAGACCACTCGGCCGATTTTTGAGAATCTGCTTTTACCCAGCCTCAGGGCAACGGAGGACAACCGACCAATGCTCATCCAAAGCCACTCGCTCAAGGCCCGCGCCTGTGTTCGCGTCCACCACGAGCGCGCCTACGACTATGACGACCAGACTGGACTCTACCTCTACAAGCAGGCGGACGAGGACGAAGAGGTCGGCAACCTCGTGACCGATGCGGGGCGTGTCGTATTGCACACCTTCATCTATGGCTCGTCGGCTCAGCGCACATCGGCGGGGCTCGGCACCGGGATGTATTGGATCGGTCTCTCCGACGACGCCAGCGCCCCCGCAGCGGGCGACACTTCGCTTGCGAGCGAGCTGACCGCTGACGGTTTGGCTCGTGCCGATGCCAGCACGACGGGCACCATCACGCTCCCAACGGGCTCCGGCACCATCACCACGATCTCGAACCAATTCACCTACACTGGCGCTTCCCAGGGTGTTCAGAAGACAGCGCTCTTCGACGACGCGGGGCCACCCGTCAACGGCAACATGGCTCACGAGATCCAATTTACGCAGCGGACCCTGTTTACAAATGATACGTTGACGCTGACGTTTTCCATAACGCTTACGTAGACTTAGCCCCCCTTCGGGTGGGTTTTAACAAGAGGACGTGGTGGCCGAGCTGGGCATCGCGGCCAAGACGCTGCGTCAGGGCTCAAGGCAGCAGGGCTTGTGGTGCCCCAACGGGCGCCTTCCGCCGCTCGCGAACGTGACAGGCAGGTAGCCATCTAAAGCAGCCTGCTTTGTTGCATTTTGGAAGAACTATTTGTGCCCGACTTCGAGTATGAAACTCTCTGATCCTCGTGACCTACAGCTTGAACTCCAGGCCCTTCGTCGGTACGCCGCGTCCCCACGACCGTCCCGCAAGCTGATTGCCGAAGTCCTTCAGGCACTTGCCGCCAGCGTCGAAGGGGAAGGCCGCTCGAAGACCGCTCGGGGAGGATTCAACCCCCTTCTGGTGGACCAGATTCGGGACATGACCAACCGGAACCACCACACACGGGCGATGGCTTTGGGTGCCAAGATGCTGGGATACACGCACCTGGCCAAGCGCATACAGCTCCTATCTCAGCTGGTTGACTTGGAGGGCTACCTGCCCCCCACGCTCAAGAATTATTCCAACGGTCTGTACGATGTCTTGATGGGGCAGGCCGAGCGTACTCTTTCAAAAGAAGAGTACGCTGAGTTCTATGCTGCATTCTGACCGGCACTGATCGTCTTGTGCACCGTGGTTAGGGAGTCATGGCATTCGCGACGATCCAAATCACTCAGGGCGCAACCGTCGGAGGGGGTGGTGAGTCTGTCATTGGCCTCGTTCCTGGCACCGACATCACACTGACCGACTCTGGGGGTGCCGGCGCCACGAGCTACCTTTGGGAGATTCTCCAGTGGCCTGCTCCTGATGCGGTAGCACCCACTTTGGTCAATTCGACCAACCAGGTCTGCACGGTTCAAGCAGGAGCAGGTCTGACCGACGGTGTGTACATCGTTCGTCTGACCCGGGATGATCCGGCTGATGGTGTATCAGCAGACACCAAATTCTTTGCCGTCGCGGACGACGACGGGCTGTCGTTGCCTGTGGCCGGCATGAACCGCACAATGAGCAACGTCTTAGGCTCCAGCGAGGCCCAAAAAGCGGGTTGGTTCGGGTCCACGGCGGGAGGCACCAACGTCTTCCTCGACGCCTACTTGCGTCTCAGAAGGGCCAGGGAAGGCCTATCCAAGGTTAGTTCGAATGACACCACCTTTCTCCATCTGGAGAACAAGGTGGCCGTCGGGGTTGGTATCAGTAAGCAGACCCTCAACGATGGCGCTTCAGAGCAGGTCGAGCTGAGTTCTTTGCTGGAGACCATCTTGACCCCTACCCTGATCACCGCGGATCAGGACGACTACACCCCTACGGGGTTCGGACCCGCGGGCGTCTTGCGCCTTTCGACAAATGCCTCGCGCACCATTACGGGCTTCGGGACGGCCACCGAGCAGCCCATCAAGCACCTTGTGAACGTGGGCTCGAATGACCTCGTTCTATCCCACCAGAACAGCAACTCGACGGCGGCCAACCGCATCACGACCCCCGATGGCCAGAACTTCACGATTAGCCCCAATGGGACTACTGCCCTTTGGTACGACACCACCAGCTTGACGTGGCGAATTCTTGACTATTCAAGCGGTGGTAATGGGGGCGCCGTTGCTGAGTCGTTCATCAGCCCCACAGCTCTGGCAGCCAACACCGACGACTATGGTCCCACGGATTGGCAGACGGCCACCGTGGTGCGTCTCAGCACAAATGGTAGTGACTACGACATCACGGGCTTTGTGGCCCCCACGGGAGACGCAGTTCGGAAAACGCTCATCAACGTCGATTCGACGTCGACCATCACTCTGAAGAACGAGGACTCCAACTCGACGGCGACCAACCGCATCACCACGTCCCCCGGTACAGGATTTGCCATGCTGCCTGAGGATGCCGTCGAGATCTTGTACGACCCAACCAGCGAGCGGTGGAGGACGGTGTGACTTTTCTCGAACGGCCCATGGTCCATGACTCCAACGACGTCGTCATTTGGCGCGGGGATGGGGTATCTGGCAATTCCATCAGCAATCTCGGGTCTGGGGGCTCGTCCTACGATCTAGTCGGAAGCGGGGCAAGCGTTACCACGGGGGCAGCGCCTTTCTGGTCGAGTTTCAACTCCGACGCGGAGTTCTACCAGAGTGCCAACATGGCGTTCGGGGTTTCGCTGACGAGTGGGATCACCATCTCCTGTTGGATTTACACGTCGGCTCCATCGTCCCTGGATCGAATCATCATCAAGCAGAACAACGCTACCTGGGCAGGCTCACCCATCTACCCGGTGGGGTTGATCATGCAGGGCTCCACAGAGGTTCGAGCGGTCGTGAATGATGCAGCAGCTCAGGTAGTGGCTACCAGCGTCGGGGTTGGGGCTTGGCACCACGCGGGGCTGACAGTCAATGCCGCACAGGACACTCTTGAGTTCTATGTGGACGGTATTTCAAAGGGGGCTGACACCATTTCAGGAGGTCTTGACCTGGACAACGACAACGGTCCCTGGTGCCTTGGGGGTCGTACTAACTCAAACTTTTTCGGGGGAAACATCTGGGATGCTCGGATCGCTACCACCGTGCGGCCCGCGGCCTGGTTTCAGAACAGTTATGTGCGAGGTCTGCGGTTCTTCGGCACCTATGCCTGATTTCTGGGTTTCCTTCTATGCTCTTGCTCAGGGCGTAGATGTCCTACGGACAAGGTGAGTATGGTCAACAAGGGTACGGCGGCTCCAGTTACGAGTCAGGCGGCCCTCAGCTCGTTAGCAGTGATCCCCCCGATTCGGGGACCGGTGTCAATGTCGATACCCCTATCGAGATGGTTTTGGCGAGCCCTGCCTCGCTTGACCTCAACACCCTGAACGTTGACATCGATGGTGCTCAAGCCATCGTCGGAGGGGTTTTCCAGGCTGGGTACACCGGTACCATCGACCAGGACCCCGAGACCGAGATGGTGGTCACCATCTTGACGCACCCACAGTTCCCGGTGAGCGATGTCACCGTCGACATCACGATCACCGACCTTGCTGGGTTGTTGGCGACTCCTTCGTTCACTTTCACGGCCGGTCAGCTCGAAGAGACTGTGACCCTTGCCGAGACGGCGGCGGTCACCGTGGGCCACGCCGTCCCTGTGGCGGACTCGGTGGCCCTTGCTGAGGCGTTTTCTGAGGGTCCCGTTGTTAGTGAGTCCCTGGCTGTTTCTGACGCCGTAGTCAGCTATGAGGGCCAGGGCGTTGGCGCCCCCGACACGCTGTCCCTGTCGGAAGCCATCGAGCTGGGTCAGGGCCTGATCGTTGGTGTCACCGACTCCTTGGTTCTGGCTGATTTCGCCTACACGAGGGAGGCTGTCGAGGTCGCTGACAGCTTGGCCATCAGCGACGCCATCAACATCGGAACCGGAATCGACGTTCCTGAGACGTTGACCCTTTCTGACAGCCTAGAAACCCTTCAAGCGCTTCAGGCCACAGTCCTCGACTACGCTTCAGCGTTTGAGACCGTCACTCTGAGTGTGGGCATAATCGTTGGGGTGGCGGACTCGCTGACCCTGACTGACGGGCTCGAAGAGTCCGTAGCCTACGCTGACGACCCCCTTACCGTGACCGACGGGGTGGAGGTCCTGGCCGGGCGCCAAGTGGGTGTCACCGACTCCCTTGCTTTGACCGAGAGCGTGGGCTTTGGTCGTGAGCACACTGTAGCAGAGTCCCTGACGGTTTCGGGTGCCGTTGATGCCGACATGGGGCTGTCGGTTTCCGAAACCCTGAGCGCTTCTGACGCTGTAGGGACCGAGCAAGCACATGCTCGGGGGGCCTCGGAGACCGTTTCGCTATCGGAGGTTCTGGCCACTAGCGCGGGGCACAAGGCTACCGCCGCGGAAACCGTCTCAATCACCGAGAATGCGCTGAGCATCGACATCGGGGCAAACGTTTCGGAATCCCTGAGCTTGTCCGAAGGAGTTGTTCCGGAGCAGGCCGCTGGGGTCACCGTCAATGAGACCATGAGCGTCACCGAGGGCGCTCTTGACATTGACCGAGGGACCACGGTCCTCGACTACCTGACTTCTTCTGACGGAGTTGCCGTCGAGCAGGCGACTCCTGTTCAGGATTCGGTTTCGGTTAGCGACGCCGCTGAGGCCGTCCAGGGCTACGAGGTAGGGGTCAGCGACTCCTTGCCTACCTTGGATTCGATCTCCACGGTGGTGGGGCAGGTTCTGCCCGTGTCCGACTTGATGGGCACCGTCGATGCAGTTGATGTCAATGTCGAGATCACTCTCCCCGACTCCCTATCCACCAGTGATGCAGTGGGACCCTCTGCGGGTAATGCCCAGCCTGTTGCTGATGTCGTCGTAGCCGGGGATGCCGCCCAGACCCAATCCGACGCTTCGACTACCGTTGCCGACTCGACTACCTTGGCCGAGGGCCTCGACGTCGGCGTCTCGGTCATCCTGTCTGAATCATTGGCCGTCAGCGACGACGTGGGGGCCCAGCAGGGGTATCAGGTTCCCACGGGCGACGCGCTGGCGGTAGCCGATGTCGTTGGCACCGAGCAGGAGTATCAGGTCCCGGTTGCCGACTCTACGGCCACCAGCGACTCCTTCGGGCTGGGGGTCAGCATTGACGTCACGGAATCCTTAGGGGCTTTCGATAACGTCACCGAGAGTCGACTCGACCGTACCGTGGAGGCGGCCGAATCTGCTTCGGCTGTTGATGCCCTTGACGAGCAGGTTGGTCAAGGGGTGGTTGTCTCCGAAATCGCTTCGGTGGGGGATCTTGCCTCGTTAGGAGAGGGCCAGGTCGTCGGAGAAGCTCTGACAGTCGCCGATACCGTAGCGACCTCGATTCCAGAGACCGTCAACGTGGGGGACACCCTCACCGTTTCAGACGTCACTTCCCAAGGGTACGACGTTGGAATCGAAGTTGCGGAGGCCCTGGCTCTCACCGACGCCACGGCACCTTCCCGCAACGAAGACTTTGGGGTCGCCGAGACGCTGGCGATTCAAGAGCAGCTGTCCACGGGCTCGTTTCAGCTCATCACAGGTGGGGACGGGCGCCTCCTGGAGGTCTACTTCACACAAGAAATACGGGTGGATGGGGTCTCCAACCTCTCGAACTACACTCTGGAGCCGACCCTTGAATCCGACGGCGTGCCGGTTGCCATTCGATCAGCTGAGCCTATCTACGAGACCTTCCAGACGGGCTCTTCAGCTTTCTTGGCACCCAACAACCCTACGGACCTTTTCACTCGTCGGGTCTCGATCAACGGTGTGCTCAAGTCGGTCGAGCACGTGGGAACCTACTTCAGAATCTTGACCGGTCAGAACGTTGGAATCTATCGTATCGTCTCTATCGAGCAGGAGATTCCGGGGATTGCCATCGTAGATCGGGACCTTCAAACGGTCGACAACCTCTCCCTGGTTTGGCATCACACGTCGGCGGTTCGAGGGGTTCGGTTCCGAACCACCAAGTTCACTAACCTCCAGCCTTACCACTTTGAGGCTCGCAACCTGAAATCATGGGTTGCCGGCACTTCCGTGACCGAGAGTGGCAACTTCCTGGCGCAGAACATCCCGGCCCCCCGTCTTCTGGAGGTCGAACCTCAGGACGACGGGTCCCTCATCGTCACTTATGACGAGACCATGCGGATGGATGAGTCAGTGGGCAACCCTGCCGATTACTTGGTGTCAGGGCCCACCGCCGTCGTGGTGGATGTCAAAGTGCTCAACGATCGCCAGGTCCGATTGGAGCTGAGGGGCTTGTCGGCGGGCCTCTACACGCTGACTATCTCGACCTCGACCCCCAAAGACATCGCTGGCAACCCCCTTGACCCCGTATACAACCAAGCCGCGTTCACGGGGGGTACACCGTTGCAGGTCCGCAGCGTTTTCACGGACAAGGGCCCCATTACCAAGCCGCCCGAGACTTTAGCGAGTGGCACGGGTGCCGTACTTGATGACTTCAACGCTGTGACCTTGACGGGCGCCTCCTTGACTTCGGACGTGGTGGGCCGCCGCTTGACCCTGAGTGGTACAGGGTCCCATGCTGATGAGTACCTCATCAAGAGCTTGGTCAGCCCCACTCAGGTGCGAGTGAAGGGATGCTTCACTTTGCCCCACAGTGACACCTACGACTGGGAGGTTTTTGACCCCCGTGACGGGCAGATTGCCGACGACCCTAGCGATGTGGAGGTCCGGATCAACGGCACTCCCACGATGGTCGAGGCAGTCGTGGGCCTTTTGGGCCAGGTCGTTCTTCAGCAGACCCCGGGGGAGGACGACAACGTTCAGATCGACTACCACTGCATCTGTAATCCCACCGTCGAAGTGCGTCGGCTCAACTCGCGGGAGTTCCGACTCAACTCGTGGAACCGGGACAATGGTTACCCCCGCGATCGGCAGCATCACTACCGCTTCAACAATGTTCTCATTCGGCCGAGCGACTATGAAGCGACAGACCTGCGCGCCAAGCTCGATCAGCCTTTGGAACGCGAGCTTCACTACCGGGCCTACGAGCGCGCCTACACAGCTCTGCTCAACGACCCCCAGCGGTTGGTCCTCAACAGCCCCAACCACCGCATCGCGTACCCCCCAGCTCAACGACTTCTGGAAGAGTCCCTCGTCAACTACGAAGGGACGGTTCTGCCCGAAAACGGTCCCACCCCCTGGGTTCGCAAGGGGGTGGGATCGGCATCGGTCTTGGCCGGAACGCTCACCGTGCAAGACGATTCTGACGGGGAGTTTCCCACGGGCCAGCCTGTCTTTTGGACCCGTTCCATCGACGTCACGTTCACCCACACTTACAGCCAAGCATGGCGCTCTCAGATTGACGTCGTGGACGAGTTTGAGGGCGTTTTCACAGGTGTGGCCGTAGGGTACTCCGACGAACGTGTGGCCGTCGTCGTGGGCTTCTTGGAAGAGGGGGGCGTCCAGAAGGTGGGCCTGCTCCAGCGTGGCGCTCTCGACCCAGGAGACCCCCTATCGTGGTCAGGTGGACTCAACCCCGACTTGACGGCGACGGGCGACGCCGCCGAGCTGGACTGGAGCGCGCTGCACAGTTACCGGCTCTACCGAGACCCAAATGGTACGGTGAGCCTTTACGTCGACGGCGACGTCGTGCCCATTCTGCAACTCGCCACTTCGAGCTTGCCGTATCTTCAGAGTGTTCCTTCTCCCTTCGACGAGATTCAGGGTGCGTTCTTCGGCAGCCTTTCGCGCCCGGCACGGAGCACATCGAGCTGGGACTTCGTACGCGTTCTCATCCAGCCCTCTAACCCGACCCAATCGGGCCCGGTGGCGATAACCCAGTACGAAGCCAACGTCCTACCCGAAAACGACGTTCGGCCCTGGACCCCGGTTGGCTACCACGGAACTGGGACAATTCTGTCGACAGATTTCCTCCTGTTGGACGCCACGAGCGCTACCGATGTGGCGACGGCTGCCGAGGCGGGCCTCATGGGTGGGGACTTTCGGGGCTACTTCCGGCTTGAACCCCTACTCAGCGCCGCCAGCGAGTACGTCGTCGATGCTGCGCCCGCCGTTCTGAACCTGACCCATGGATTTGATGCCAACGCCGTCATGTTTGCCGTGGACGACGGGCGCCGTTTGCTCCAGCTGAGTTTCCTCGCCGACAAGGAAGCTCCTCGACTGAGCTACGGCGGGCGATCCCTGCCAGAGGACTTTTCCCCCTACGCTTGGACCCCCATGGGCGGTCAGGCAGGAGAGATGGTAGGGCGGTCTTTGCGGGTCACGGACACCGTGGTGGGGGACGGTCTGATCTATGTTATCGAGGATTCAGAGCCCTCAGGTTCTGACAATCGGGTCGTGGCTACGGCTCTCGATTCGGTGCTCGAAGCTCGACTCAAGGTGACATCCTACGTCGTCGACGGGAGTGGCTTTGCGGGCGCCTTCGCGACGGTTGATGACGGCCTACGTACTGTGGGGTTCCAGCTTCAGGAGGTCGCGGGGGTCAAGCAGGTCGCCTTGCATTCGGACGGCATCGTGGTCGCGGCCTTCGACTTCGATTGGGGTTCCAGCTTCCACACCTACCGCGTCCGCAAGAACACGAGCGGTAACCTCGTAACCCTGTTCGTGGATGGTGTGCTGTTGGGGACCGCAGCGTACAGTTCGTTCACGGCGGGGGCCCCCGAGCTGGTGGGCCGTATTAGCTTTGGTAGCTCGACCCCCAGCAGTGCGGGCTCGACGGGGATCGTCGATTGGGCTTACTGTAACGCTTTCCGTGTTCATGTTGGGGTGGGCCCCCGGCGGTACGTCGGCGTTTGGAAAGGCTCCGATCCCGACAGCCTGCTGGGCTATCACCTGCCGCTCAAGACAAAGGGCAAGGGTGCTCGCACCTACAACACCGTTTACCTGATCGACGACAACGCCAACTTCTTGAGCACGACCGTCGCAGGAGACCAGCTCGTCATCGACGTGGGGCTCAATCGGGGGGTCTACACGGTTCACTCCGTCATCAGCAACACCGAGCTACGGATCGTCGAGACTTGGCCCGCGACGCCCACCGAGGTGGATTACCGCATCGCCAAGGAGACCGATTGGACGGTCCAGCACCGGTACCGTTTGGTCCGGGATACGTCGGGGGAGATTTCGGTCTTGCTCGATGCTAACCCAACTCCGCTCATCTATCTGGCCTACGAGGAGCAGCCCTTGAGCAGCGCGGGCTTGGTCAATGAGCTGGCGGGAGGGCTTCCCACGGTCGTCTTTGGAGCCTTCAGCAGCGAGCACTTGAGCCAGTCGCGGTGGGACTACGTGCGCTACCAGATCACGCGCTCCCCGACCGAGATGCGGATCGTGCCGTCCAACCAGGTCCTCAACCAGTGGAACGTGATGCACAGCCCCGAACGGCTGTTCACAGCGGAACCACACGACCTGACGGATTTCAAGTCGAGTTCAACGGGTATTGTACCCAAGAAGAACCCTGATTTTTTGGCCGAAGACCACTTGGTGGCGTTCACCAAGCTCAACGAGGGCACTCCTCTCGTCCCTTTGACCCAGACATGGGAAGTCCGCAAGCCCTTCATCACGACCGAGCCCATTAGCGGGCTCAACCGGCCTGAAGACGTCCTCAATTCCGACGGGGATTTCGTGCTCAACGACGGAGCTCTTAGAGCCCGAATGGTTGTGCCTGACGACGTGCTCTACTCCAGTCTTGACATCATCGAGCAGACGACGGGTGAGATTTCGCTGGTCAAGCCCTTTGATGACCAGTGTCAGCCCAGCTTTGACGGTGTTCAGTACCAGAAGCAGGTCTGCCTGACCTACGACGGGAGCGTCCTGCCGGAGATTGACCCTGCCGCCGCGACGCCTTGGGACCTCGTGAGCGACGACCCTGGCCAGGTGGCGGTGAGCGCCTTCAACGGCATTCTCACCTATGGGACGGGCACAGGGGGCACACGTACGGTCTACCGCAACAACAGCCCGCTGCCGGACCATCCGAGCCTGCAAAGCGAGGCGACATTCCGCCTGCGCTTGGCCAATGACGGTTCTCTAGGGACCGACGACTCCCAGGTGCGATTCGGCCTGAGTGCACCAGGGATGACAGCAGCCCTGGCATTCGTCACCAACCCTTCGACGGCCGAGCGGTTCCTCTTGGTCCTCGACCTCAACAACGGGGCTGTGCTGGGGAGTCAGAGCTTCGACTTCCTTGACGGGGCATATCACACATATCGGCTCGTGCGGGATCCCGCGGCGGGCGAATTTCGCGTCTTCATTGATTCGTGAGGCTAGGTAGATGGCCATTTCCCTCATCAAGTTCACCCAAGGCACCAACACCGACGCCGCCGGACATGCGCTCCTCGGAACCATCGCTGGTGGTCCCGTCACCGTCGAGAACGGTGGCGACAACACCAACACTTTGTCGTGGCGCATCGAGCTGCTCTATGCCCCGCCGGAAAGTGGCATGCCCACGGGGGTCGTGGCTTCCAATGCCAACGACGCGAATCCGACATTTGCTTTCACTCCTGACGCGACCGGCTGCTACCGATTCCGTCTGACCGTTTGGACCGGCGTGTCCTATTCAGGAACACAGAACGTCGATATCCGTAACTTCGCGGTTCCCCTCAGCGAGAAAATCGTCCAGCCGCCGTATCAGACACACCCTCCAACCCTCCCCATTCAAGGGTCAGGGTATCCTGGCGAAAAGCCCGATGAGTTGAACTTCGGGGGGCAGCCCTACGGGTGGGCGGGCGATGACGACCCCACCCGCAAGCTCCTGCACCAGCAACTGGCCGAGCTGAACGAGCTGGTGGCGCGGGTACCCGCGGTCACAAACGACGCCATCTTGGCGGCGGTCTCGAATATCCAGATGTCGGTTCCGCTCAAGATGAACTTCGACGACGCGGGCAACATCTGGGTCGGCGACGGCAACTTGCTCGACAACACCGACCCTACGAACGGCGTCATCAGCGGCCCCACGATCCCATCACCGACTCTTTCTCGGGCGTGGACCTATCCCCAGGTGTCTGACGCCCACCAGCGGACGATCGCGGCCGTCTACTCCCCCGTGACAGACACCATCTTCGCGGTCCGCTACATCGGGCAAGGAACCCACATTCACGAGCTGACCAAGACGTCCCCCATCACGGAGGTGCGGCCCCCGGTTGATCTGTTGACTACCTCCGACGCGCGCAACATCATCACGGGAGGGGGTTATCTGTGGGTAGCGAGCCTTAACCAGGTTTGGCGTGTCAACCCTTCGACTTACTACACTGGGGGCATAGACGTTGTTGCTGATGGCAGTTCAACCACACCAGCTGGCTACAACGACGGCGCGCTTCTTTTCATCGAAGATACCATCTTTGGGGATGGGTTTGGCCGCTTTTTCTATACCACGGCCAGTGATGGGGGCATTCATCGTTTCCACTCGGACACCTTGGTCCACGAGGCGTCCTTCACTATGCCAGACACCCCGGCCTACGAGGTGGCACCTCCTGCCTATGACCCGACCAAGGGTCGTATCGGCGTGGTTTATGATGGGTCGTCCACGGGTATCAATTTCGTCACGTTTGACGCCGACACTTTGGGCGACAACCTACGCTCGATTGACCTGTCGTCTTACGGGCAACAGTACTTCTCGGTCGCCTATGAGCCGGTTTCGGACACCTACTGGATCTACGCTTACAATCTCGCCAATCAAAATGGCGCGATCATTCGAGTTCAGGACACTGGTTCGGCCTTGGTGTATGTAGACACCTTGGACTTGGGGGTTACAGCCTCTGACTACTACCCCCCCTACTACCCTCAGCTGACGACCTACGATGGGTACGTCTGGGTGGTGTGCCTGGAAAAGTTGTACGCTTCGACCCGGGCCTACCGATTCCTGCGTATTGATCCCCAAACGGATGTAGTTTTCCAGATCCCCATCAACAGCCGAACTTACTGGCGAGCTCCCACCCTAAGAGGTGATGTTGAAGGGTCTCTCGACAATGCAGTGGTCACCCGCATTCGAGGGGTAGATGGTGTTGACTGGGGCACCGCTTGGACTACTTCGTTGAAGCAGGACGGTATGGTGCCGATGGTCCACAGTGGTAGGGGCACCATCTCTCCCACGTTCCTTCCTGCCACCCAGCAGTCGTCCGCAACCGGTAGCCTTTTCCAGTACCAATCAAACGATGACCATCAAGGGTGGACCATTCGCCGGGATTCTGGGGTGGGGGGTTGGACTGCCCAGCTTCGACCTTCGTACGCCGTGGTGTCAGGGTCCATCGCTGACAGTCCTCAGCGAATGTACATGACAGATGTGAGTGGTCGAATTGGCAACGACGACCACCTAGCAGCGAACCGATCAGGGGTCATCGATCCGACCGCAGGCGGGGCCAACAGCTCTTACCGCATCTACGGGGTCACGGGCATCGGACGCAGTCCTCAATTTGGCACCGACTCGTTCCGCATGAAGACGGCCTACGAGAGCGTGGAGTTGACCTGGAGCCCCGACCATGATGGGTGGGTCATCACAAACCGTTACCGGCCATGGGAAGACGTTGTGCGGCCCAATCCGGTCAACCCCTCGACGATCATGGTCAACTCGGGCAAGGCCGTCGTTCACGTCGACACGCGTACGGCGGGGCAGTCGGTGGCTCTTGCCAGCACTTTGATGTCCCACGACGACTGGGTCATCATCAAGGATTCCTACGGCAATGCAGCAGCCAACAACATCACCGTTGATGGGGGCCCCCACCTGATCGATGGGGTGGCTCAGGTCACTATTGATCAGGATTACGGCTGCTACATCTTCCGTTACGACGCTCAGGGTGACGACGACGCGGGGTCTTGGGAGGTTCTTGCCAACGTTGGTGCTGGTGGAGGCAGCGGCAGCAGTGACGAGTTGCCATACCCCCTGCCCACTGAAGAGAGAGTTCTTCGGGGGGGCCCCCTTGCCGTGAACAGCCTTTACTATGTCAGCACTGATGGGGTCGATTTGTGGCTAGGGCAGAGCCAGTTGGTTACCCAAGACCCTAATGGTGAAAAAAACAACTATCTTCGCACCCGGGGCGACGGGACCTTCACCGAAGTGGGAGACCCTCTCACGGGGACAATGTCCGAGTGGGCGACCGTTATGGTGCTGTACGAGCCGACTTTGGACCAAATGGTTGCGGTTCAATACGACACCGATTCCAACGCTTTACGGTTGGCACCATTGTCTCGGACCACGCCCGCGGTCTTGGGGACGTCGACCCTCATTGCCCCACTCTTCTGCCCTACGGACGGTGTGGCAGGTGGTGGGTACCTCTGGTTCACCAACCAGTTCGATACCTGGGTGAAGGTGAGTGCTAACTTCGCGTCAGTCACGTCTTTGGGAGCAAGTGACACTTCTGCCCGTCTTGCGTATGACGACGGACCAGGCAATCGCTATGGCGACAGCGAAGGCCGCGTGTACATCACCAATAGTACTGTCATCGAACGGTACGTTCCCAGCACGGACGCCTTGGATGGTACCTTCGACCCCAGTGGCGGATCTTCAGAAGATTTGAGGGGCATTACTGTTGACACCATCAACGGTCGGGTTTGGACGATCTATGATGATGCAGAAACTTATCGGCTAACGTCCTTCGATTGCGAGACTCTGGGTGCCAATCAACGTTCGGTCAGCGTTGCCTCCTATGTATTTTCCCTCAACTACATCCTAGACATTCTGTACGCAGATGGCTTTTGCTACGTACTATTGTACGGGTTTTCCGGAGGGATCCTTTTAAAGGTTCAGGACACCGGTTCGGCACTGAATATCGTCGATTCCCTGACTGATACCGTCAGCGACATTGATACCTACATCCCTTGGTATCGCCAGTTGGCGGTGCTTAATGGGTATGTGTACTACCCGTCGAATAACAGTAGTTCGCAACCAGTGCTCATGCGGACGGACGTCGCGTCCCTAGGGACCCCTACAGAGGTTGACCTTGGCGTTGGCCTCAACTGGGCAGAATGGCCCGTTAACGTAGCGGCATCCAATAGCGATACTGTGCCCGACAAGCTCTACTTCAAGATCGATCCTGACGAGTCGTTTGAGCTTGATATTCTCAATCCGGGGGGCAACGAGAAGCTGCACTTCAGAAGCTTGGCGTCAGTCCTTGGGACCTTTGTTTGGGATTTTGACTCCAGCACGGTAATGTCGGACCCGGGAACCACTGATTTCCGGTTCAACAATTCCAACTGGGCATCAGCTACCCAGCTTGCTCTTGACGACCAGGTGCTCACTCATGGCACCTTCCTAGACGTAGGTCGTCTCGTCCAGAACTGGGTAGAGGGTGATCGTCTCCTGGTTCGATCAGTGGACAACAACTCTAACCGGTATGGGATTTTCGAAATCGGTGCAGGTGGTCCCATGGACCAAGGCGGTTGGTGGCTCATCCCGGTCTCTCATCTGCAAGGTTCCACATTCACGGCATCGTTCAATGAGAGGTTCTTCTTCTACCGTACTTCAGCAGGCAATGGTGGGGGTGGTGGTCCCGGTTCAGATACGACGGCTATTCACAGGGATACCTCGGCCGAGATCTCGACCATCACAGAAAAAACTACTCCGGCTGGGACCGACCTTCTCATCATCGAGGACAGCGCCGCCGCAAATGCTAAAAAGCGGGTTCAGATCGCTAACTTGCCCAGTTCAGGAGGAGCTGACCCAGTATTCGGAGGCAACTCTGCCCTTCGCGCCTCTGATACCTATTCGGGGCGAATTCACAAGCTTCAGGGTGGCGGGTTTGACCTGACGGGGGGCGAGCCCCGAAGCATCGTTGTCGACTATGGGATAGCTTTCAGTGTCTGCCCTGTGGGGGGTCCCAACGGGCGAGGGACCATCGTAGGATTTTTCCTAGGGGTCAAATTCGATGGCTCACTCAATGCTGGGTTTGAGTTCCCAACTCAAGCCGAAGGCCCTGTCGACCTCATCAAAGACCCTTCGAATGCACCGGGCGCCGAGTTCTACGTAGCGTGCTCGACCACTGGAACCGTCAAGTACTGTACTGTCTTACGTTGGTTCCCTGAGCCGGTTTCCACCACTGCGGGTGCCGTCACTGTCAATAGCACCTGGTCCGTTGGGACCAACCCATCACGCTTGATCCGATGCAACACACACCTCGCGGTTTTGTGCAACGGGTCCATTCACAGGATCATCGACATCCACTTAGGCCCCTTCGTCGTGACCCAGGATTCAATAGCCGTCACGGGTGCTGTTTGGGAAGATGCCATCTATGACGGCAACTACCTTTGGGCACTTGACTCGAATGCCAACTTGCTTCGGAAGATCGACATTAACGGCAGTACAATGTCCGAAGTCAGCTCAGTGTCCGTGACGACCATTACAGGTAAGGGTAACCTGGCTTTCGACGGGGCTGCCATCTGGCACTGTAGGGGGGAGAGTTCGTTTCTGGAACGAGTGGACGTTGCAAGTGGATCCGTAACCTCCCTGTCTATAGGTGACATTGGCAGTTACAGTTCTCGTGCGGTCGCGTTCGATGGGGAGGCCCTGTGGGTCTACACGTCGACTCCCTCCCCTGGCGAGGCGGTGTTCACAGTTGACCCCATTTCAGGGCAGGTTCGTGAGCGGGAAGTTACGGGGGCCACTGCTTTCGACACCTCATACCGGCATATTGGAATGAGCCTCGGTCGAGGCCAGGTCACTTTTATGTCGCGGGCATCCGTGCGCACATTCCGTCGAACTGGAGGGTACATCTCTAATGCAGACGCTTTGCTCATCGGTCATGTGGGGCGTGTTTTCACGGGGTTCGGACCCCTACGCATTCGTGATGGGGATACTCATGATTTGATTGCTGAGGCTCCCAATCTTCGATTCCTACTTTTACAGGACGACGTCACCTCTCCGACGACTTTCAAGTTTCCTGTGGGCTGGACGTTCCACCCCACCCAGCCGACGGGTGTATCAGAGGCCAACCCAGGCTTCCTCTTCATGTACCGCCCAGCAGACGCCTCCGGAGAGATCACGATTAACGGGTACCATGCGTCTGGGCCGGCCTTCTTCGATTCTACGGAGACCCTTGCCCCTGGTGAGGTGGCGTTGGTGTTCGAACACCAGAATCCGGTGACCCAAGCGGATCGGGTGATGTGGAAGATCCCTGACGCTGGATCGGACGTCCCGAACACCGTCACAGTCGACGCTGGGTTTTCCAGTAAGAGTGCCTGGAACCCCACCGGATGGGGATCAGCGGAGTTCGTTCGCATTACCTCCGGCGCCGCTGTCGACATCAGCGGTTGGTATTCTGAGGTCACCCACTACCGCAAAAAGTTGGTCAACGTTGGGTCTTTTGCCATCACTTTGAAGCATGCAACGGGGCCCACCGCCTATCAAATGCTCATCACAGGGAGTGCCGACCTCGTGCTCCAGCCCAACGACATGGTCGACATCACTCGGGATGTTTCCAGCCTCAGGTGGAGGGTCGGGTAACCTATGGCTGGTTCCCAACCCTGGGGTGGGGCAACGAGCGCTGACATCACGGCCGTTGTCCATGAAGACATGACGATCAGCGAAGGACTGATCGTCTTGCCGGCGGTCGCCGAGCCTGAGCTGTACCCGTCGGAGACCCCAGGTGGTTGGGGTGGCAAGCTAGGCAGTGGCTGGGGTGGTGCATACCAAGTTCTGCTGACCGAGGTTGGCCTCGGGGACACACTGCTCCTTTCCGAGTCCCTGTCCATTGACTTCCCGTTGGCAGTCATCGGAGCCACTCCCCTCAGCCCCTACGCAGTGAGGGTCCAGTTCAGTCAGGTTCTCGACCCTTCCTGGGCACCTAACTACGATCCGGTCAACTACACCCTCAACCCGTTCCTGACGGTCCACGAGGTCTTGCCCGGACTCAACCCCGCGGCGGTCATCCTCATCACGAGCCCCCAGCAGCCGACGCTGTATGCGCTGACGGTTTCTGATGCGCGGTCCCTCAGCGACTCCCTCGGGCCGCAGAACACAGCGTCATTCCTGGGCTTCCCCGTTGCACCGAGTTTCATCGCAGCGGCCCAGAGCACTTCCAAACTGGCCGTCTGGTTCAGCGTGCCGATGCGAGTCGATGCCGAGTTCTCTGCCCCCGAGAACTACATCGTCACCGACTTGAAGGGGAATCGTCTCTTCGTGGTGTCGGCAACTCCCTCGGGCCCAGACCCTATTTCGCGCGTTGATCTGGAGCTGATGCCCGCCTATGAGTTCGAGCCCCTCGACTACTATGCGGTCCAGGTGCTGCCCAATGTCATCAGCTTGCAGGGGGCCACCTGTACGCCAGACACCCAGGTTTTTCAGTGGCGCGAACACCTGTGGGCGGCCAAGGGAGTCGGGCCCATCAACATTCCCATTGCGAGCTTCAGCGGTGAGGTCGAGGGCGGGTTGCTGGGGCAGCCCGCAGGACAGATTTTCTTCAGTCCAGCGCTGGAGCAGCCAATTGCCAACTCCACGCTCGAAGTGGACGAGGTGTCTCTCTGCACCCGAGCTTTTGACGTCTACGAGATGCCGCCTCAAGTGCCGGACCCCGTGCCACTCAGAACTTGGGGCGGGTCGGTAGAGACTCACCTCGTTGGTGGAACCAACGTAGGGGTGCTCTACGCGCCCGCTGAGCACATGGGCGAGGTACGTCTGACCTTAGCTGATCTGCGTCAAGAGACGATGCCAGCGCCCGTCGACGGGCCCTCGACGGGCATTCTGGAAGAGCCTATCGACATCTTGAAGGGCGGCTTCCTCAACGACCCACGCTGGGGTTTGGCAGACGGAGTGCTTCCCGACCCCAGCCTTGGCACCTACCCCGCCGCCTTCCACACCATCGACAACTTGACCCCAGTAGGCCCCGGCTCCACGACCAACATTACCCTTCAGCCGTGATTCCTCTTATTGGGTCCGTTTAAGGACACCCCAGAGGAGAATGAAGGATGAAGATTGACAAGGGGCTGATCCGTCGCGAGCACTTCAAGCCGCCCGCCAATGCCTTGAAGCTCGGACTCGGCGCCCATCACGAGGACCACTATCCTCGAAGTAGCATCCGGGGCGACGTGATTATGTGGCTGCGGGACGGGAAGACCGGCGAGTTACAAGAAGAGCGTGTGCATCGCAACTTGGTGGTTCGCGACGCCAGCATCCTGATTGCTCGTCTGCTAAAGGATTCCCAGGAGGCTCCCCACGGCGCTTTTGCCTTAGCGATCGGCACAGGTGACACCGGCTGGGATCCCATGAGTCCACCAGCTGCGACAGACACCCAGCGGTCCCTTTATGGTGAGCTGACCCGCAAGACCTTCACCTCAACCGAGTTCATCGACTCTGGGGGTAGTCCGACCGCAATCGCGACCAACGTCGTTGACTTTACGACGACCTTTACTGAGTCGGAAGCAGTGGGCCCCCTTGTCGAGATGGGCCTCATCGGTGGCAACGTCGACTCGAACATGAGCGTGCAAAAGCCGGTCACTCCACCCAACGGAGCCTACGACCCTCTGGTGGACCTGGCCCAGTACGACACCCTCATAAACTACCTTGTATTTCCAGTAATCAACAAACCAGCAACGAGCACTTTCACCATTACGTGGCGCTTGAGTTTTTAAGCAGGTAGGAGGGCCGCCTTGGCAGTCAAAGAGTACGGAACCGGTGTCAGTGGTTATCTCGACCCAGAGGGTCGGAACTGGGAGACTGTTGTCTACCAGGCTGGTAAACCGGTCATTGACACTGAGCAGAACCTGATACAGGACTCCATCCAGAATCAGGCTCGCAAGAATGGGCCACCTTCTGGTTGGCTGATGCCGGAGGTTTTGGACCGTTTGGACCAGTCGGTGGTGATCAGCAGCGCTACAGCCAACGAGCTGGAGCTCGACCCTCTGGATGCCTATGTGAATGGGTGGCGGATTCGGGTGACTGACACCACGACGACGGGCTCGAACGTGCTCGACCTGGGCGCGGGGCCCACGGGTGCCGGCGGCAAGCGGTTTGACCTCGTGGTGTTGGAAGTGTGGCGGCGCGTGCTCATCGCGGCTCCCTCGCCGAATGGTAAGAGTCCTGCTGGGTACATCTGGCGATTCGGCAACGTCAAGGCGACCGACCAGGACGCCACCCTCAACCATGTAGACGACATTCAGGACCCCAACGTCGCCGCGCCCACGACCAAGCGTGTCCAGATCCAATACCGCCTGCGCGTCATCCAGGATGTGGACCTGTGGTCGTACCCATGGGGTGTAGGCGACCCGGCAGTGCCAGCTCAGACGGTTCCGCCCGATCCCAGCACTCCTGACGGCAACGCCACGGCATTCACGTACACGAATCAATCGGTAGTGGGTGACCCAGGGTTGTGGCGCGCGGGGGACGGCAACCCCGCCAACGGTTTGGGGACCGTGGACGGGTACATCTATGCGCTCCCTCTGATGGCGGTGGCTCGGCGCAACGACGCTGCGTTTGACCGGATCTCGAATCACAACGGAGGCGTGCCCACGCCAGGGCCCTCGGACCGCCCGGACGGGCTGCTCAACGACATCATCGACCCTCGGGACGTCATTGATCTCCGCACGGCGGTGAGCCATCAGGGATGGAGCTACCATGAACTGCTCCAGAAAAACTTTCACTGGTTGCTCGACAACGCCCTTCGTGGCGAGGTAGGGGAAACTCTGCTTGGCGGCGGGGCCCAAGGGGCAAACCTCCTGACGGCGGTCGAAATCGGGCTCAGCAATGCCAACGGCGGCGCTCCCCCGGCGACGGGTGACACGGCGGGAGCCGACTTCATAGCCGAGTTTGATGGGGTTCGGCGCACGTTCAGCGACCAGCCGATCGTCGAAACCGTGTGGTTACGGTACGGCCCCTCGGACTTTGGCTACGGGGCAACCTGGCCCGCGACCGATTTCACCATCACCGTCACGCCAACGACGAATTTCATCCCTGAAGGGCACTCCCTCTTCAACTGGGCGGCCCACGTGCCTCCCACAACCAGCGTCCTGAGTGTCGAGTCTGTTCTCACCGACGGCCTGAACCCGCCGCCTACAATGATGATCTCAGGGGTCGGGACCGTACCTCAAGCAAACCTTTCCCTGCGCTTCCCAAATGGGATTACGTCAGGGGGCACCCACGACCTCATGCTGAAAGTCGTGGTGGCCTACCCCGCGGGCATCGGCATGGTGGTCCACCCTAGCCGACTCTTTGGGTCGGACGGCTTCATCTGGAACAATCCAGGTTCGCTACCAGCCGACTATGAGGGTGACGAGGTGAAAGACATCGACATCCCACACCGAGGCGTTCGGTACGAGTACCGGACAGTGACCTTGACCAAGACCTACAATGTGCTGGGAAATCCCAGTGGCTACTACGAGGACTTTGATAGCGCCCGAGACGTTCCGCTGTTCGATCGCATCGAGTCCGTATCGAGCGTGACCATCGACGCGGCGCCCTACGTGGGTAGCATCGAGATTCGTAACTCGAACCAGACCATCCGCTTGGACCCCGCGTCGGTTGGGCTTGGGCAGACCGTGGTCACCCAGTTCAAGGCAATTCGGCCAATGCAGCAGGTTGGCGCCCAACTGACGGTCTTCTACGAAACCGTGCCGATGCAGACGGTACGAGAGGCACTGTCGGGGACGAGTCTCAAGCTCACCCCCCGCTATGTGTCGCCCGAGCTGTACGTCCTGGTGGCAGGCACATCATCGTTGGGGGAGGGCTACCCCTTCCCCTCGCAAGCCACCCAGAGCGGAGGCGTCTACCCCACTTCAGGGGGCAGCCCCGTGGGGGACCATCACCTCCGTGCGGGGCCTCGGTTTGCGACCCAATCGTTCGACGCCGACACTGGCTTCGGCAAGGTGCTAGCCACCGTACCAATGGTAGCCAACCCCGAAGAGTTGGAAATCCAGCGGGATCCTGGTGACCGAGACGGCGAGGGCCGTGTCTTTTACAAGACGGTTCCGGCGGGGTACCTCCCCAGCGCGTTTGGGCCCTCGCTGAGCGACCCAGTTGCGCACAAGGTCCTTCTCCCCATCTTGGCCGAGCTGCCTGAGGATGGCCCCTTCGGCTACAAGGGACAGCTGGTGCTGGTGACCCTGCAACGATGGGCTCCCAGCTCCTCGGACAATGCGGTGGCCTTCGACCTCGACCTGGCCTCGAACTGGACGGCGGCTTCGGTTTACCGCCTCAAGGGTAATCCACTGAATGGTAGGGTGGTATGAGCACGATTTACCTCTACGACGGGCACACGACCCCAGTAGCTAGCTCACCTCTGGTTGACGTGATCAAGGCGCCGCCTTCGACCCCGGTCGAGATTGGCACGAGCTTCCCCGTCCGCATCCCAGAGAATCTTTCGCTGCCTCGTGAGCCGGCGGACGTGTACGACCTGGTGAGTTTGAAGGTTGAAGCTCTGGAGCAGAAGACAGGCTTCGGTGACAGTCTGTACGAAGATTTCATTGAGAACCCGTCAATCTCGACAGCCTCCCCCGACCTGTATTCGCGGCGTATGGGGGATCGGGTCTCGTTCGCCCTGATGTACAACCCAAGTTACGTCTGGAGCACGATCACCAACATTGGCCCAGCCACCCCTGATGTCGTGCAGCTAGAGTTGGACATGTTCCTCCTGACCTACGAGGCGGACCCTCTTACCGGGCGAACGCGGAGGATGCTGACGGACGTGTCGGACGAGATCCTTGGCGGTACTGGAGTTCGGGCCCGACTTGATTTCCAAGGCACCCAAGCTCCCCCCACCGTCTTCACTACTGTCCCGGGGCAGCCTCAAGTCGTCGCGCCTGCATTCCAAGGCTCCGACTTCTCCGTGGGGCTACAAGGGGACTTCACACAGCTTTCTGGAAATCCCCTTCACGCCATCATCGGTTTCTGGGGGCTATTTTACTGAGGTGACGCATGCCATCCACTAGGACCCCCACTCAGATCACGCCCCGCTCGGGCCAGGCCCCCACCAACACCGTGGATGGGTCAGCCCTGTCGTTCCCTGTTGATGGTGGTGGGAACCATGATGGCCTTTACGCATTGCTGTCGGGTATCGACGATAAATACCGACGGGCCACGACTCCTTCGTTTGGCATCCCCAACACCCCAGGTTCTGGTGCTGTGTGGACCCGCGATGGTCAAGCCATTGAAGCTACACCAGTGGTGGATGATTGGACCGCTAATCGACCCCCTGACCCCTTCCAGTCCTTCTACCGAGTCGGGTTGGCAGGGGACCTTACTGCTACAGCGCGAGATCCCTCTCGGCAAGGTGACATGGGATACGTCCTGATGGGGACCTATCGATCTTCCGACAGTGACCCTGATGGTAACGAAAGGTCTACGCTCAACCAACCCCTAGCAGGGTTTGCCACCCTGAACGTTCGAAGCATCGAAGGCGAAACGGTTGACGGGAACCAGGTACACACGCGGTTCTCCCAGGGTGCAGCAGCGACCCTGAATCCCGGTGGTTCGCTGCCAGATACCATTGAAATCTCTGCACCCAACTACTTCCGGCACACCAGTGGTAATTCCGCGATTTGCCTTAAGCACGACATTATCTTGGTGGAGTACCCCGACGGCACAGAGCAAGCATACATTCCATGGTCAATGACCGCGGACAATCGAGTCAGGGTCGCCAACCTAGGCCAAGGCCCTTACAGCTCAGGGTATCCGGTGTTCCCAAACCCCGACGAGGCGGTCAATATCACCTGGGTCCAACCCCTGTTCGCGGCGGGCGGTGGCGTATCAGGTAATGTTTTCGGTGGCAACAACTCCTGGGCCCCTCTGACGGTCATCTACCCCACTCGCATCACAGACGACCTCTTCCCCAGCAATCAACTTCCGGCCATGCGCATTGTGGGGGAGTCTCCTAGCCGGACAGTTCTTATCGTCGGGCACCATGACCCCTCCTACGCAGGTACCTCTGCTCCTTTCTCGCTCCAAGCAGATGGGTCCTTGTGGGCGTCAAGGGTCACAGGCATCCTCAATTCCAAAGGGGAGGCTGTTACCGGGATTACAGGAAACTATACGTACACTTTCGCCCTCCCCGAAGGTGCCTCGTCGGTAGGCCTTAGGTGCAGTGCTGGAGTCGGCACTCCCTTGACCCTTGGGATCAATATCGCAACGACGTCAAACCTCAGCCAAGGGGACCGGATCGCCGTCACCCTGGACAACCAGAATGGCGCCAATATTACAATAGACTGGGGGTCTATCCTACCTTCTGGTACAGGGTTCCTTTTCAGTGGGGGCGATGACCAGGCTCTACCAAACGTTCCGGGAGTCTACAAGTGGGAAGGTCTGGTTCATGGGGGGCCTCTAGGGTCCTACACCATTCATATGACCCGAACGGACTACTGAGGACACTATGCCGAAATTCAATAGCCCAGTCGAAGGAGCCAAAACCTACCGGGGTTATGAGTTCACTCCCGCAGCCGGCGCCAACCTGACCATCTATGTTGACCCCTCGGGATCCGGGACTAATCCAGCGGCAGGGTACGAATGGCTTACGGCTACCATGGACCCCGACGGGGGAGACGTCATCTTGACGGTAGAAGCAAGCCTTTTGGGGGGCGTGCACCCAGAGTTCTGGCTGTTCGTGAGGCAGTCATCATCGGGGCAAGTCACCATGAACTGGAGTGGAGCCTTCCAGTTCAGTTCCCCCGAGGACAAGCTCATTCCCGATGACGATGGTCGCCGTTTACACGTCTGGCATGGGGTACAAGCCCCCGGGTATGGTCAATACCTCATGCAGCGGTGGGGTGACTACGACCAGAGTATCACCTGAGGAGCGGTTTGAATGCGACACGGAGTAACAGACGTCACCAATCTTCGATACATTTCCGAGACTGTTGAAGCCAATGGGTATGGCACCACCGCTTACGAGTGGAACCCTCTCAAGGTGGGGCAGGTTACCTTTCGGTCGGACGTTATGCGAGTTTTCACCGTCGACTTGGTGCCAGGGTACACCCCCAGGGTAGGGGACCGTCTGCGGGTCAATTATCAAGCTACATCAACTTCTCATTATGGGAATGTCGTCATCGATTTCAGCAACCTCATCAGTGAGGCTTCTGAAGAGATGTACATAAATGCCTACTACTCTTGTCCTGGGTGGTTGCAATACGTCGAGGGGCAGTATGGCCCAAGATGGGTGTACCATTCCGACCGGTCCATCAAGACACTGCGAAACCGTCTTGACTTGACCATGGCATCCTTGGGGGTCGCTGGAAAACTTAACCCTCAAGGGTCAGGATCTGACACGGTGATTGGCCCCATCGGTGAAGGGTACCAAGGGTTCCCCCTTTTTACAGGCTACAATTCGCTCGCTGACGACGGAGTATTTTGGTTCCTACAGCCAGGGGCCACTCGCAACGGGAGCACAACGGGGCTGTCATCCAATTTCAAGTACCCTGGGTCCCTTCTTCTAACTACCGGCTATGGTTGGATGACAGGAGCACCTGATGGTGGCACCTCCTCTACATTGGTATCTAGATCTGTGGACGGAGGTCAGAATTGGAGTCAACCAGCGGGTCCCCACTCGGCCGCGGTGTCAGCGTGGCTCCTTTGGGTAAATGGTACAACAAGCTGTACCATCCTGCTGCAACTGGATAATGGGACATGGCGCGTCCAGCGTACAACTGATAGTGGGGCTTCCTGGACGACCATCCGCACGACTAGTGCCAGGTCAGGTGATATCCAATACGTGGCTATGGACAAGCTCAATTATCAAACTGCGGTAGTCGTCACAGATGCGGGGGAAGCTTACGTTTTCACAGATACTGACGATACCGCTGACGACTACCTAGCCGTCAGCACTGGAGGCGATGCCCTGAAAGCCGCGGTCATCCACCAGAACCGGTTTGGGGCGATGGTAGGGGGGGAAGACGGGGCATTCTGGTACTCCCCAGACCCTAGCACTCCGGGGTCCTGGGTAGATAGGACCAACCTTAGCTTGAGCAACTACGATATACACTCCATGGACACGAACGAGAGAGGTCTTCTCTACCTGCTCCTACGTGTTTCAGGAGCAGGTGACGCCCGCCGTTACCTCGCGATGTCGGACACCCTGGGGATCTCAATCACCAGCCCAGGAGGGGTTTTCCCTACACTCCTTCTTGGAGGTTCTGGTTCCTCCACACGCCCGGGGGCCATTTACGTGGGAGGCCAAGGCTGGATCTACTTCTGTCAAGGCCGCAGTGTGACCGCCGATGACGGTTACCTTGTCTATCGAATGCGCCACCTGTACTTTTAACCTATCGAGACAGATGAAATGGCAAACAACTTCGGAACTGGCGTCTCGCGCGCCCTTGACCCTTCCCAACGGCAGATGGTCCAGGTCATCTGGCAAGAGGGCAAGCCTCCGCTCGACAGTGAGCTGAACCTGCTCCAGCAGCTGGCCGCAGAATGGCAACGGACTGCGGTCCTGCGCAACTCCCCCTCGGGGTGGTTGGGCAGTGCTTCTAACCCGTCGGAGGTCTACGAGACCAACGTCAACTGGTCCAACTGGTTCAAGTTCGGACGGCAGCGTACAGGCGACCAGCTCGATGTTCAGTGGGCTGTCGTGAATGGGTGGCTCATACCCGTCACGGGCACGGGCACTGGCACCCCGCCAGGCTCCCCAAACGACAGCGACACCTGGAACAAGATCACACTGAATCCACCTCCCTCGAACAGCGGCGACGCTCGCATCGATTTCGTGTTCCTGGAGGTTTGGCAGGCTCGTGTGCCCCCGAACCCATCAGACGTCAACAAGCCTGCCGTCGACTCGATCTATCGCTACGGCAACATCGAAGGTGGGTACAGCTACCTGGCAGATGACCTTCAGGATTCTGCCATTGGGTTCGAGACGACTGCGCGCGTTCAGATCCAGTATCGCCTGCGCGTCGTCAGCGGCCTTGTTGGCCTCACGAGCTACCCCGATGGGTTTGACCCCTCGGTGGTCAAGGCCCGCGGCGCGGCCTCGACCGACACGAGCTTCACTTTCACCAACATGGCAAAGACCCTCAACGACCCGGGTCTGTGGCGTGCAGGTGATGGGAGCGCCAACGCTCTCAACACCGTGGATGGGTACACCTACGCCATTCCGTTGGCAGTCATCTTCCGCCGCAACAGCGTGGCTTGGGATGGGGACCCCGCCCAGAATCTCAACGGTGGCGTCAACCGCAACCCGACAGCCATCGACCGCACGGGCGCCACGACGTTCACCACGACGCCGACCTTGGCGTCTGATCTCGACGCCTCGTCCCTTTCGCTCATCCTGTCGTCGATCTCGAACATCCCGCTACCCTTGAACCCGGCTAGTGATGTTCTGATCCGCATCGGCGACGAAGTCATGAGCTACAGCTCGATCACAGGCTCAACCATGACCTTGACGGCCCGCGGCGCACAGGGAACCAAGGCTGAGTCACATGCGGCAGGTACTGAGGTGGAGATCTTGAGTGGGCGCCCCGACGGACTGTACGCCGATCAAATTTCCAAGACCGACCTCTACGACGTGCGGCATGTCGTCAACCCCAATGGGTTCGACTACGACACGCTCCTGCGCACCAACCTCGACCGGTTGCTCCGTGGCACCATGCGTTCGAACTGGAAGCGCACGGGCGCGGGACCCCGCGGCACCTTCGTCAACTACCAGGACAAAATTGGTTCGTCAGCGGCGCTTGGTGTAACCACCGTGGGTGCGGCCGATAACGTACGGCAGGTCTACTCCGATGCCTCAGTAGTCCAACCGTACACGGCCATCGTCCGCTCGACCACCAACGGCATCATTGCGGCCGAGCCAATCTCATTGACTTGGGACCTTTCGGTCGAGGCCAACCTTCAACGTCCCGCCAACACCCAGTACATCGGGTCCGCAGGGGACACGGTTACCATCGGAATTGCCCAGTTCAAGAACTCGGGCATCGACTCTGACCAGGTTCGATTCGCGACGACCCAGGACTTCGCGGGCGCCGTTGAGATCCGTCAAGAGACTTCAGGTTCCCCCTTGGTTGAAGGACCCGACTACACCCTCACCACGCCCACGACCTCCGATGACGATCTTGTCATCACGTTCACGGGTTCGTTCGGGACCTACGATCGAGAGTTCCACATCAAGTTCCACCTGATCTACGGCCCAGGTGTGGGGTTGAGTCGACGACCTGATTCGGTGTCGAGTGTCGTTTTGCTGAACCCGGACAGCTCAATTCTGAGCCAGCAGGAGAACATCCCGACCAACAACGTCCCCATGCGGGCGGCGTGGCTCCCCTTGTGGAGCAAGCACCGAGCCGACAGCGCCAACCCAACGCTTCTGAACAGCCTGCCAGTGACGGCCGAGGCTTATGTAGACCCCGGCAGCAAGACGGTAGCGTTCACGCCTTTCCGAAAAATCGAGTTTTCCAACTACCAGCCCTTGATTTCGAGCACAGGACCTCACGAAAACGACCCCCTGGCCTTGTTCTTGCCAGCCCCCAGCACATTCCACTTCCTTCAGGTTGATGATGACCTGATGCCCAAGTGGGGCGCCGTCCGCGTACCTATCCGCCATACTGCGGACGCTACCTTCAAGGGAGGGATCAACTTCGGGGTGTGTGATGACCCCACGGGGGCGTTCAACTCGGACTTCCTCGCCGATGCCAAGTTCACGACTTGGAACTTCGTCAGCTCGTCTTCGGCGGCCTACAACACCCTGATCGCTACTCCTGGCCAGGATTATGCGGGAATCCGCCATTTCACGGATACCCGCGGGCTGGGGCGAAAGGGTCTGGAGCTACCTCCCCAGTACGGCATTGCTCGACTCTATGCGGTCTATGAAGCGCTCGACTTCGACAACCCCGTGACCCCCGGTCAACCCGTCAACCTGCTGAAGCAGACTTTCGACGGAGACACCTTCTGGATCGAGACCAACAGCGGGGAGGAGACCTTCATCCTCAACGCCGAGTGCATCGACATCTCGCGGTCCCCGAACCCCATCGTGGACTTTGCGTCGGGGCAGTATGTCATTGAGGCAGTGATCTTTGGCTTCACCGCAGGATCGTGGGACCGTGGAGGCAGCCCCTTCGGACTGTTGCTGCGGACCGGGCACGCGGACCCCGTTGACATGCCCACCTTGGTCATCCCAGCGCCTCTCCCCGACAACGACGAGGCCGCCATCAACTACTCGCGGACTCCTTACATGGGCGACGCTTGGGCGAGTCAGACCACCCAGACAGACTTGCCCTATCTGCCGGGCCCCATCGCCAGTTCGGTGGCATATCAGCTGGCGACCACGGAGCTGGACGAGACCGCGCTGTCCCGTCCCAACGAGAAGGTGCTGGAGGTCCTGTCGAGCGTGAGTTTTTACACCACCTTGGGCACAGGTCGCCTCTCCGGTGACTTCGAGGGTACCAACGTTCTGACCAACGTGTGCTTCGAGGATGCCGCCAACTACCCTCCAGGCAGTCCCACCGACGACCGCCCGACGCTCCTAGTGGGCGCGCTCCACGACGAGACCTTCTCTCTCGGCACCGAGTACTTGGGGTGCACCACTCGCCTTCCCATGGGCGCGCTCTTCCGGGACAAGGACTTCCGCGGCAACCTGCCAGGTGGAGGCTCAGTCCAGCGTCCATTGGTCATCGTGGATGACCACTCCCCAGGTACGTTCGCGGCGGGCATCCAAGCCGGCAAGACCTACGAGCAGAACGAACTACCCGTCAGCACGTCCAGCGTGGCCGCCGGGCATGGTGGTGAGGTCGTGGTCCACGTGGACGGCGAGACCGGCAATTACGGCCTACTAACCAACTACCGTACGACCCGCGGGGGCTCGGCCTTCGTGGCAAGCGGGCCTCATCCCGGCGGCGAACTGGGAAATGCCTTCGCCGTGGCGGGCCCCAGCCCCAGTTGGGCTGGTGTACTTACGGGCACAGCGTACCTCGTGCGCAATACCCCGACCAACATCGGCGCCACCGAGGTCAGCGCGGGCAGCGAGCTGATGATGCTGGTTGTCACCACGGCCCAACGACGGGGCCCGTCGGGCGCTGAGATGCGGACCATCATCGGCACCAGTGGATCCTGGGAAGGCTACTCCGCGGCGGACCTCTACCGTCTGGATGGGCACCCCCTGGTTAACGACCATGTGCGCCTCGACCTTGATCCGGGAGAGGTCGCGCTCTCTCGAAAGATCCCCTGGCAAGCCTTTGCTGGCGGGCCCCTATCGGTTTCGGCCCTGGCCGTCGCACCTTCCCCAGAGCCTCCAACCCCCGCCCAAGGGCACGTCATCTGGTCCGATGGAACCTCACTATACGTGAAGGATTCCAACGGCTCCATCAGCACTCTTCCCTGAGGACACTATCCCGGTGCTCTGAGATGACCAAGAGACACGCCACCCGCAAGCCCTCCCCTCTGATGCTCATGCGTAGGCAGGCCAGAGCGACTCGCCAGGCGCTCCAGGAAGCGGCCCTAGTAGTGAGTACCCTCCCGTCAGAGCCGCCGTCAGAGCCGCCGTCAGAGCCGAAGAAAGGCAACCACCACCAAGTCATCGTCACTGAGACGCTGGCCTCAAATGAATCTGCGGGATAGAGCCCCGCGGTAGATACGGAAGGAATGTAAAATGGACCCCATTCAAGCACTTTGGAACCCAGGCACCCTCATCGTCGCGATGGTGGCCGTTATCGGCACGTTTTTCATTCGGCAGATCGTCGAAACCATCGTGCCAGACCTCAAGAAAACCAGTGACGAGAACGACCTGACTCAAGCCACCTACAAGACCCAGTTCGCACGGTGGTGGAACAAGGTCATCCTTCATGCACTGCCCGTCTTCATCGGCGGCCTGTGTGGGTTGGGGCACAGCGTCTGGCTCTTCCCTGGGGTCGACACTACCGGCGCCCGCGTGATGGTCGGCATCGTCCTTGGCTGGTTCAGCACTTTCCTTTACAAGATCATCCGCAAGGTCGTCAAACAGAAGACCGGTGTCGAGATCCATGAAGGTCCTCCACCCGTGGGCACACCCCAGGATTGAGAGGTCCCCGTGGCGTTCTGGAAGTCTTTTGGCCAGACGCTCAAGAAGGGATGGGACTGGTTCTCGGTTTGGATTCTGGGCCCCGGTGCGGCCCTGTTCGTAGTCCTGGGAGCCCTCGTTCTACTCTTCTTCGGCGCCAAAAACGTTCAGGTTGGTGGGATCCTCGACAAGCTGTTCAATCGCGACCGCAAGGACGGGGGCGGAGGCAAGGCCGTAGACGTTGCCAACACCGTCCCCAAGGGTCGTGTCGACAAGGACGGCAAGATCATCAAGCCAGGCGAACCCGACAGCAAGGGCACGACCCAGGCGGTGGTGGTCCCCATCAAAAAACCCGGGCTGTTCAAGCGGCCCGACAAGGTAGAGATTGTGCCACCGGGCAAGAAAGAGCCCGTCGAGATTGATCTCCCCGACGGTGTGAAGGCAAAGGACGTGGATGCCGTTATCATCGTCAAGCCCAACGTGAAAGTCGTCGCCGTCAAGCAGCACAGCCAGGTCAAGGGCAAAGACCTTGACGACTTGCTCGACAGGTACGGAGGATGAGGTAGCGATGATTCCCTTCATCATCTTTGGAGCTGACACCGTCACCACGACGGCCGCGCCCGTGCAGGAATGCCAGGGGACCTGCGTCCCTGATGAAGACCTCCAGACGCTGCTGGCGGCGGCTCGCGAGCTACGGTGCTACAAGCCGGACAGCGACCACTACCAGGCGCCCACGCTTGAAGCTGACCCCATCACCATCATCGTGGACGAAGACAACCGTGTCTTCTTCAGCGGCGCCGAGCCCCATCCCTACAAGCTCCACCTCAAGTGGTGCGAGACCGAGGTGGAGTTCGAGGGTAAGCTCAACGTCGTTGCTGCCGTCCAGGAGGACCCCTGGTGGGGGTTCCGCTTCCGACCCAAGGCGTACCTTGGGTACCTGCCCCTCGTCGCTCTGGAGAGCAAGGAGGGGCTCGACGGGATGGATGCGGGGCTGCTCCTCGATTTCTTCTATGTCAGCTGGTTCAACGTCAATGCCGCGGTCGGATTCCGCAGTGTGGGCGCGGGATTTGGCATCGATATCACGAAGAACTTCGGGGGCTACGTCGGCTATGGGCTGAGCTATCAAGAGCCCTACCACGGGGTCAATGGTGCTCTTTGGTTCGCGTTCTGATTCCTCTTGTGGGTCGGGTCTGGTGATGGCCTATCGCTATGACCGTCGGACGGCGGCCGGGCCCATTCCCCTTGACAAGGGTGATATCAAGGAGCTGGCGGACCGCATCCTGAAGAAGCTGCCTCTATACCTCAAGTTCCGTGACGACTACATGGACACTCCCATGCAGAGGGCGCGGGGGTACAATCCCAACCGTTGGCAGTACGAGGTTGAGGAAGGTTTCTCGACGACCAACGTGCGCAACCACCCGATTCAGGTCGAGGTACATGTTGGCTTCAAAAAGCCTGAAGTTGCGTGGGGTGGGCGTGACTATGTCACCGGGGGAGCGGTTTCGTCACGATGGTATGGGGCGGATCGACGCGGCCGGGGGCGCGGCTTTGGTCTGCACACCAAGCTGACCGTCAACTCCACGCAATTTGTCGAACAGGCGTTGAAAGCATCAGCAACCTGGAAGCGCATTCAAGGCGCATTGAATCCCCACAACGAGCGCAAGATTCGAGAAGCCGTGTCACGGGCCCTGGTGCGTGAATGGCCACGTCTACAAGAGCTGTACCCTCAGGACCCTGACGACGAGTGGGACGAGACGCTCAACCTACCCTAGCGACTAGCTGCCGTTGTTTGATTTCGCCGAGCAGCTCGCGAGTGGCACGCATCAAGGCCATCCCTGCGACCTCAGGGGCGGACTTCTTGACGACCTCTACTCGCTTGTCAAGCTGGGGGCGCCGGTCGAAGTCGAAGGGTACATAGGAAACCAGAACCTGGGCAGCGCGGGGTACTGAAAGGGCAATAGAAAAGGCGTCCAGGTGGTGACGTCCGGTAAAGAAGTAGTAGACCACACCACGGGACTCGCTCGCTCCCAGCTGGTAGCGCTCCCCGGTAGCCTTCGAGATCATGAACATAAAGCGCTCAAGCATAGCGTTGAGGCTCAGCTTGGCTTCGACGAACCCCTCGCCTGGGTCAAAGGCAACACGCGTACGAACCCAGTTGGGTACCTCCAGCGTCGGACGAAGTCGGTGAAGGTAGTAGCGGGCGGCGACTCTCTTTGCGATGCTCATCACCGTAGCGAGCGGAACAAAAGATTGTGGTGTCGTTGAGGGTACACCACTACCGGTTGTGAGTGGCTGAAAAGACGTGGTTCTGCTTAAGGGCCGGTGTAGCCTGAGGAAATGCCAGATCCGATCAAGCTGTCGACCAAGCAGCGGGAGAAGTACGATCATCTTCTGAAGGTTCGAGCCAGCAAGACCTGCACGCTCAAGGGTACGCCACGGATGGCGAAGGAGATCACGGGTCTCGATGGGCAGCGAGTCCCTTTCAAGTTGCGGTACTACCAGGTCCAGGGTGCATACCATTTGCTGGCGATGCGGCGCATGGTCTTGGGGGATGCGACGGGTCTAGGTAAGACCGTTGAGGCACTGGTGGCCATGGCGCACATCTGGGGCATTGAGCCATCGACGCGCTTCGTGATCGTCGCTCCCAAGAGTGCCCTGTACCAGTGGGCTAGCGAGATCGAACGCTTTCTCGTGGGCGTTGAGCCCATCGTGGTCGAAACCCCTAAAGCGGCCAAGGGACGGGCTCGCATCCAAGCTCGCGGAGATGCCTACCGTCGTTGGCTCGAAGCCATGAACGAGCGTCGGCATGCCGTGCTGATCATGAACTACGCAACCCTGATCCGGGACTGGAATCACGGCGCGTTTCAACCCGCGTTGCCCAACGGCAAACCCGACCCTAAGGCGCCCGTCAAGCCAGGACTCCTCGACCGAGTGATGGCGGCTGCGACCCGACGTAACCTAGGTGTCTTCTTTGACGAATGTTTCGACTACCACACACCAATCACCTTGGCGGATGGGTCCACTGAATTGATCGGCAAGATTGTCTGCACCAAGACTCCGGTTGAGGTGCAATCGTGGAATTTTGAGAAGGGTTGTGCAGAGACGAGAAGGGTCGTGTCCTGGTTTCGCAACCCGTTGCGTGACCATCACCTGTTGAAGATATCGTTTCGATATGCCAACTCTTGCCGGGTCACCAAGAGCCATAAATTCTACAAGACCAACGGCAAGTCTGTTCGTGCCGGCAGCCTGAGGCCCGGCGCTGAGACGGCTTTCTTGAGTCTGAAGGTCCCCTCCTTTGACCAAGAGCAAGTTGTCTTGGGAAGCCTGCTTGGCGACGCTTGCATCCGCAACCCAGAAGGGGCTTGGGGGGTCACGTTTACCCAAGGTGAGGACCAGCTAGACTATCTGACTTTCAAGCGAGAGGTCCTGTTGTCGCTAGGAGTGTCTGAGTTCAACTCCGGGCCCAGTGGCTACAACCCTGCTAAAACCGTACACCACTTCAGGTTGGGGGCGAACCCTTTCATCAACTCGCGGCACCACCTGCACAATGGGGCCCGTAAGACGGTCACAGTCGATTGGTTGGACGCCATTCAACCTCTCGGCTTGGCGGTCTGGTACGGAGACGACGGCTCTCTTGGAGAGTATCGCTCCAAGAAAGGTGCAATTCGGCGCCACATCATTCTCAACACACAAGGTTTCACCAAAGCCGAAAACGACCTTCTAGCAGGTTGGTTAAGGTGGCGGTGGGGTGTCAAAGCCAAGGTGCGCCTGTCGAGCAAAGGTTTCTACCTGTACCTTCCCCACGATGCAGCCGAACGCTTTTTGGGGTTGCTACCAGGGGCTTTGCCTGGGATCGAGTACAAATTTCCCGACAAGAAGCCTCTCCCGCTTCTCGACAGAGAACCTCACACGGGATTAGTTCGAGATGAGGTTGTGGAGGTGGTACCCTGGTCACGGGCGCCCAAGAAGCGCGACTGCCAACAATATGTCTATGATATCGAGGTGGAGGGTAACCATAACTACTTCGCGGCTGGAACGCTCGTCTCTAATTGCCAGGCATTCAAGAACATGCGCACGAAAACCTGGGAGATCTGTCGCTACTTGTCAGACAGATCAGACCGGGCCTATGGGCTTAGTGCGACCATCATCCAGAATCGCCTGGAGGAAGCGTTTGCCATTTTCAAGTGCCTTGTTCCCAAGCTATTCACCACGAAGACAGCATTCCTGGAGGACTACTGCCACACGCAGCTTCAGCCGGTCAAAGGAGGGCGCAAGGTACCGATCGTCGTAGGGTACAAGAACCTCAAGCACTTTCGGAATCGCATTGACCCCTTCTACTTGGGACGGCTCAAGCACGAGGTCAGTGATGAGCTACCGGTCCTGACGACACGTGAGGTCCGGGTCACTCTCAGCAAGGCCGAAGAGGTCAAATACAGGGAAGCCCTGACCGGTGTGCTGGAACTGGGCGATGGTGATGTGCGCGACTATGAAGAGCACAAGGCATTGGTCGCCCTGACCTACTGCCAGCAAGTCGTCAACTCGCTCGCCCTGCTCAAGTTCGAGGAAGGAGATGAGGTAGGTCACGACCAATTCGACCTTGAAGCAGGAGACTACAAATCACACAAGGTCGGATCCCTCAGCAGCAAGGAACAGGCGTTGGTCGATCTGCTCACCGAAGAGTTGGATGGTCAGAACGTCATTATCTACACGCGGTTCGAGTCATGGGTCGGCCGCCTCCAGACCATTCTGAAAAGGCACAAGATCGAGGCGGTTCGCATCACGGGCAGGGAGACCAATGCTAAATTGAGGCGAGAGGCCCAGGAAGCCTTCCAGGACCCTCAGAACCCGGTGCGAGTTGTGGTCATCACCGACGCCGGTAGCGAGTCTATTAACCTCCAGACGGCCATCGCCGAGGTCTTCCTCGATAGTCCCTACAATTGGGGCAAGTACGTGCAGATCATTGGTCGCATGATCCGCATTGGGTCCCCTCACCGCGGTGTGCTCGCCTACCATTTCATTGCCGAGCGGCCCCTCAAGAAGGACGCACGGACTATTGACGATCATGTGCTCAAGCTGTTGGCGAAGAAGAAGAACCTCGTTGACAAGGTGCTGGGAGAGGCAGCTGTGGGCGCCTTGGAGTTCGACTCTGACGACACCAACTCCATCCGGGCGCTTATCAACGCGATGGCCGGCAAAGAGGGAGACGCGAAGAAGGGGAAGAAGTGACCGACGAGCTGTGCCCCCGTTGTGGAAAGGCGCCCATTGAAGGGTGTCGGGGGAAGGGGTTCATCCTGAAGGAGTCCGCCACTGGAGAGACCTCGCGGACTTGCCCGAACATCTTGATCGGACGCTTCTACGCAAAGTGGCAGCGAACCTTGGGGCAGGATGCTCAGCCTATGATCGACATTCCGCCCGACAAGCGGTATCGGGAGTCCCCCCTCTACGTGAAGGGGGAGATCGACCTGACTCGGAACAACCTGCTCATCACTGGGTGTGCGTGGATTCGCTTCTTGAACCACCTGCGCTGGGTTCTGCTTGTGAAAGGTCTTGACTTTCATGCGCGGACCACAACGGATGCCCGCATCCAAAACGTGTTTGTCGGAGCTGAGGCCACGAAGGGCAGTCCCGACAACAAACACGAGTTCCTCACCACAAACCGGTCCCTTTACGACCACGCGGCTCCGCCGGATCTGCTGATTATTCGACTAGGGGTGTTGAGCTACCGGTACAAATCAGCTCCTGGTGCTTTACTGGATACATTGCGTATCAGGGAGTCGCTGCACCGCCCCGTTTGGCTAGTGGAAATCCCAGGCCGCCCCTTCGAGGATTGTGCTTCTCATGACGGGGACGTTGAGGTGGAAATCAGCCGATTCCCTCGACTGGAGCTTGGAGCCGATGACCACGACCCGAGCGCCCTTGACATGACCGAGGGGGAAGACCTGTTGGGAGAATTGGGTGAACCCGAACCCATAGACGAACCCGTAGACGAGCCGATGGGAAGGGTCGAGGAAGGAGTCGAAGAAGACGAAGAAGACGAAGACGAAGACGACAAAGAAGAAGATGAAGAGGACCTTTGTGGCGAAGATAGTCCGATCGGCGGTCCTTCTAACCCCTGGGCCCGCGGTCGGGGTTATCCAAAGAAGCGAGGGGGAGGGGGAGGGGGAGGGGGAGGTCCAATATGAAGCGACTACTCCGTGGTATCATTGCCTTCGACGACAAGACCCCTATGCACTTGTTGGTGGCCAATTTCCGCCGCCTTCGCACGAGCGGGTATCAGTGGCAGCCCACCGACAAGCAGATCTTCGACTTCTGTGCGGACCACCTGCACCGCTACATGGAGATGCCATCCGTTCGTAGTCTGGTCGACTACTACGAGGTAGCCCACGACACCGAGGCGTTGGAGCGACTCAAGGACATCTCCAGCGCACAGCTCTACACGGACAGTGGGTATGCCCGTCTACTCGACGACGAGCTGGAGAAGCAGGTCCGCGTCAAGATGCGGGCCCTCGTCAAAGAAACCAATGAGATCCTCGAAAGGGGGCTGACCTTTGGGGAGGGGCAGAAAAAGCGGCGCGTCCAAGGACCACGTGAGGCACTGGTGCATTTCACCGAGAAAGGGCATGACCTCCTACCCCCGGTCGGAAACGCCCTGACCCGTGGTGACCTACGCGATACTGTTGAGTGGGCTCGTGAACGCTACCACGAGGCCGAGATCAACAAAAGCAAGGTTTACGGCGCTTTCATGGGCCTCAACCACGTGGACACCCAATGCCATGGGTGCAAGCGCGGCGAGCTGTGGCTCCATGCAGCTTTCCCAGGCGAGTTGAAGACCGCCACAGCCCTGAACTGGGCCTACCACCTCGTCACGCGGTATAGGCACAATGTCTTCTATGTCAACTTGGAGATGAAGTACGAGCAGGTCATGACACAGGTCTATGTCCTGCACTCATCACACGCCAAGTGGGGGCGCCCCCCGCTCGACTATCGCAAGGCCCGTGATGGGGAACTGAGTCCCAAAGACAAGGATTTTTACTTCGAAGTTCTCAACGACTTCGAGAGCAATCCCGAGTACTGTCGGTTCGAGCTTTGGTGCCCGGACCACAACGTGACGATTCAGTCGACTCGGACCGAAGCTGAGACACTCCATCGTAAGATGGACGTGGGAATGACGTTCATCGACCACGGAGGCATCGTGACGCCGCCTCCGGATCAGAAGGGGAAGGGTACTACCGAAGCTCTGAACGCGGTGATTCGAGAAACCAAGAAGTTTGCCCTGCATTTCAACAATGGCGAGGGGATGGCGATCTGCATGCTGTTCCAGATCAACCGCTTGGGGAAGGATGACGCCGACAAAAACGAGGGTCGCTACAAGATGAAAGCGTTGTCATACGCCAATGAGTGCCTAGTTGAAGGGACGTTGGTGCGAACGGCCAACGGCCTTGTCCCCATTGAGTGCGTCCCGAAAGGTATGCGCGTTTGGAGCAGTACGGGCTGGAAGACGGTTCAGGCTCGCTTGGACAATGGCATTCGCGAAACTGTTGAAGTGCGTACCTCTGGAGGTCAAGCAATTCGAGTAACCCCAGACCATTTGTTTCGGACGTTGACACCAGAGGGCAAGGTTGGGTGGACCGCTGCCGCGGAGTTGAGGGGGCGGTGCGTGCTATCTGACCTGGTGACGTCCTGGGTGTCTGGAAAGGCAGTCACATTACCACCTCTAGTTATCCAGAAGTATGAGAAGCCCTCAGGAGAGCAGAGCACACCTTTGCAGACCCCTAAGGTCATGACTCCAGAGCTTGCGTACCTGCTGGGCGCTCACGACGGCGACGGCCTAGCATTGGACGCCTATCGTGTAGGCTGGACGGGCAACCTCGAAGAGAGGGCCGTGTGCTGCCAGATTCAAACCGCATTTAAGGCTACGTTTGGGCACGAGATCAAGGAGACTAACTGTCCCTCACGGCCTGGTTCGTTTGAACTGACTAAATGGTCAAAGCCCTTGAAACGTTGGTGCCTTGAGGTTGGCATGGACCGTCAGCCCTGTATTAGCCCCTACGTGCTGCAAGCAGGGTCGGAAGTCCAGTGCTCGTATCTACGAGGCCTTTGGGATACGGACGGTAGCATCAACAATCAAGGTGTCTTGTCGATCAACATGGCCGCTGTCAAGGAGCCTCTTCTACGACAGGCCCAACTGCTGCTTGCGGGGTTGGGCATCGCCTCAACGTTGCGCCCTGGAAAGGACCGTTGCCTATTGTGGATCACGTCACAAGATGCGCGTGACCGGTTTGCTGCTGTCATTGGGCTCTCTGAGTCTTGGAAGCATCGTCGTCTACAGCTACAGGCCCGTAAACGACCCTTGGAAAAGGGAACCTGGCCCCTAGGCGAGGTCTACCTGAAGCTGTACGAACGCTATGCACGCAAGCGTGGATGCCTCGACGGCATGGTCTTCCACCGCACTTGCTCGGTGGCAGCAACACAGGTGCGAAAAGGCCGACGGGACGTCCCTCAAGGGGCGTTGGTCAAGCTCTTGAGTGCCCTTGGGGGTGTTTGTGACGATCAGGTCGATTTCTTGAAGGCATTGGTTCTCAACTGCCGCCCCCAAATAGTGGAGAGTGTCACACCTGCCGGTAAGGCCCCAGTGTATGACCTGGATGTGGGAGGAGACCACGAATTCTCTGCCGGAGGGCTTCTCGTTCACAATTGCGAACGGTCGGCGGACTACATCACCACGACGTACCTGAACGACGAGCTGCGAGAGAGCGGGGAGACCATCATGTGCAATCTGAAGAACCGGGACAATCCGATCTTCAACCCCATCATCTTGAACATCGACTGGGGTTCGCGGCGCCTCTACGACCGGTCTGTGCCCGGGGAAGACGACGCTGTCGAGGATGCTGATCTGATGACAGCCATGGCCTAGAAAGGAATGCAGGATGGACTACAGAGATCGACAAGAGCGTGCGGAAGCGATAGGGCAACGAGAGGTATTCCATGGCTGACCTGAAGAAGGAGCCGACGAAGGAGAGAATCAAGCTTGGCTGTCAATTCGGCCCGCACACGCTGACCGAGCTGGGCCCTTATCAGGGTTCGGGGTACCACATCACGATGCGCAGTTCGATGGACCCCCCGACGTGGGGAATCCAAACCCGCCACTTCAGTGTGGAGTTCACCGCGGCGGGCGACGTCGACATCGGGTGTTCCGACGGGAAGGAGCGGAGTGGCTAGGGACTACGAACGTCAAGCCGCCGCTGAGGATGCGGTACACCAAGCCTGGCTAGATTGGCTGAAGCAGCGGGTCGATAACATCCACAATCATGTCACGGCCCACTCCATCCTTCAGCGGTTTGGCGTCGAGCTGGTAGCTTCGGACGACGACGAGGAGCAGTTCCGGTGCCCCTTCCACGGACTGGATCGGAAGCCTAGCGCCCGGGTGTACCCTTCGAGCCCGTTGGGACCGAGCCACGCCTGGTGCTTCGTCTGCCGTGAACGGTGGGATGCCATTGCCTTGTGGCGGAAATTCGGTGACTCCAGCGCGAAGTTTTCGCAGTCCGTGCGCGAGATTGAAGACGCCTACGGATTGACGAGGCCCCCACGTCCGAATGGGTCCCAGCTGCCTGTGCCGCTGGACCCCAGCATCGAGGCAGCCAAGCTAGCCAAGGGGGAATTCGACCGCCTGCTGCTTGCGGTAGACCGCCGCCTGAAGTCGACCCGGAGCGTCTTCAGAGCGCTGGATGATCTCCAAGGATTCCTGGCCTTGGGGCAGGTAGCTGACAAGCTTGCGGGCGCGGTCGAGCGGGGCAAGGCTGACCCGGCCAAATCGATGCCAACGTTACGGCGTCTGCTGGACAAGATCGCGGAGAAGGTGCGGTCCGTACCGGAGGGGTGATGCGGCAAGTCCAAATCAACTTGAGGGAACGTGGTGGCGATGTGCAGGTTTTGCTCATTTCCTCACATCGAGGGTGCTGGGAAGAGCCTTGGGACTTGTTGCGTGGCACGGCCCCTGGGGCCCTGCTGAGCGTCGTTTTGCGAGAAGATGTGGAGCACGCTCTCCACGGTCTGTCTCAGCCTTTGAGTGCCGCCCTGGGCCTACCCCCAGAGGGGTGCCTGCTCAAGCTCCCGAAGACGGCTCGGCGCTGTCATCGAGAGCAAAAGTGCCCTCTTTACGACCCACGGGTCTGCCATCTCCAGAGTGGCAAGCTGCCGTTGAGTTTCGAGCCCGCCGGCTTCGACGACGACCGGCTCCGGCTCCAAATCGCGGAACTGGTCCGGTACTGGCGGGAAGAGGTGTATGTAGTAGTCGTCGAGGAGCCAGAGCCCGCATGAGTGACGATGACGACGACCTGATGGCTGACGTGATGGCCGAGATCCTGCCCACTGCTGCCAAGGAGGAGCAGAAGGCACCTGATCTGGATTCTGACGAAGCGGCTGATCTGGACGATTTCATGGCCGGTATGAACCTCCAGCAGGAGGACACCATCGACCCTGAGCTGCTCAAGCCGTGGATGAAGTACCACAAGATGGAGCTGGTCCAGGACATCGGTCGGGTGAAGGAGGTCATCAACGGCGCCATCGAGTTCGGGACCTGCTCGCTCGATCTTGAATCCACGGGGCTTGACACCCGCATCGACTTCGACAGTGGGGGGAAGCCCCACACCAAGTCCAAGGTGGTGGGCTACTGCGTCGGCTACGACGGCAACGGTTACTACATCCCGGTGCGGCACAATTTCGACCCCATCATGGGCGAAGAGAATCCCAACGTCTCGCCCGCTCTGGTGGACCCCGAGATCACGCGCCTGTGTTACGCGGCTCAGCCGGTCCTGACGGAAGAAGGCAAGGCCAACGACCCTTTGGCGTCCAACGACATCGCCGAACCCGGTAAGGTCAAGCTCCTGTTCTGGCATGCCAAATTCGACCAGGAAATGCTGTACCCCGTCACAGGTATAGACTTCTGGCACCCGGAATCCTACGAGGACGGGATGCTCATGTTCTACTGCGTCTATAGCGACGACATGAGCTACGAATTGAAGCAAAAGGCCAAGCAGTTCCTGCGCATCAAAGACCCGGAAACAGGGGAAGAGTACCCCTACGAGATGATCAAGTACGACAAGCTGTTCCCGAAGGGTACCCCCAAGGAGAACCGTCGTATCCACACGCGCTACCCCCGCCCCGACAACGAGGTCACGCGCTACGGTTGTTCAGACGCCATCTGCACGGAGCTGCTCTGCAAGCTCCCCTGGCTGGTCGAGAGGCTCGAAAAGACCAACCGAGGAATCTACCGTTTGGAGAAGATGACGACTCAGGCCGTGCGCATCATGGAACGGTCCCGAGTGCTCATCGACAAGGCGGCCATCGAGGCCGTGCGCCAAGAGGCCATCACAGCTCTTAAGGAAGTTGAGAAGCAGATCAAAGGCATCGCTGAGGGGGTCGGATTCCACGACTTTAATCCAGGCTCAACGGAACAGTTGGCATCCCTGCTCTTTGACAAGAAGTGGCTCAACCTTGAACCGAAGCCTGATAAGACCACCGAAGGGCAGTACAAGACCGACGCCAAGACCCTGGAAAAGTTGATGGAGCGCCCCGGCGCCCCGGCGATTCTCAAGCTGTCCCTGACCTACCGCCAGATCCAGAAGGTCCAGGGTACCTACCTCGACAAGATGGTCGAGAACGTTGACGAGTTTGATCAGCTACGGTTCGATTTCAAGCAGCATGGTGCTGCTACAGGCCGCTTCTCGGCGCCTCAGGAGCAGAAGGAGGAGCGTGCGTTTGGTCGGGAGGGCTACTCGGGCATCCCAATTCAAGGGATCCCCGCTCGCGACAACCCAAAGAAGCCAAAAGTGGCGGGCTCGCTCCGAAAGGGTTTCATCGCCCGGCCCGGCTACGTCATCGTGAAGGTGGACTACGCGGGGCAGGAACTGCGAATCGTCACCAACCTGTCGGGCGAGCCCGTTTGGGAGAAGGAGTTCCTCGAAGGCACGGGCGACCTCCATACCATCACGGCGAAGGCGTTCTTCCCTGGTCTCCAGCGAACCGACCCCGACTTCAAGGTCAAGCGAACCTCGGGCAAGTGTGTCCACCCCGACACCCTCGTCTGCGGCGTCAAAGGCTATCGGCCTCTACGTAGCCTGACGCTATTCCCAAAGGAAAGTGACCGATTTTTGGGGGCCTCGCCTCCCGACGTAGAGATCGACGGGAACCCCGTCGTCGATACCTACAACGGCGGAGTGAAGAAGCTCTACCATGTCGTGACGAGCAAGGGCATCGTCACTTGCACTGCCAACCATCGTTTCAGGCTTGCGAACGGTTCTCTGGTTCGAGCGGGGGACCTCCAAAAGGGACAAGAACTAGCTCCCGTTGAGCTTCCCTCGTTGAGGGGGAGGGTAGGGGCTTCACGTCGATTAGGTCTATGGAAGGGTGTGCCGAGGGGTGAGTATAGACTTGGACTTCCGGAATGCTACTTTGCAGGGCTGTACCTGGGAGATGGTACGGTCAGCAATTCGGGGGCACGGTTGACCCATGGTCGAATAGGGAAAACCTGCCCCCTGGGCGTACCCTACAAGGAGTGGCAGCAAATCTTGCTCAAGGCCTGCACTGACGTAGGGCTTGACCCCACTCCTGAGGCAACAAGCCTCTACCTAGGTAGCCGAGTAGTGGTACGCTATCTAGAAGCGTTGGAGTTGGTCGTACCTCGACCGGGTACAGCTCAAGGTCGCATGAAGAACCTGCGGGTGCCCTCGTGGGTGTTAGAGCAGGGGCAGAAAGGCTTCATGGCATTCCTGGCAGGGCTCTTAGATACTGACGGGTCGGTATCTCACCAAATGCATACTATCGAGGTCACAACCAAGGATTTCATCTTCGCGGGACAGTTGGCAGCTCTGGCACAAGCCTGTGGGCTGCCCTTGAGCGTTGAACCAACTTTCAACAAGACCTACCGCAAGCACTATGCCCGACTGCACCTGACGGTTGGGTCTGCGTGGTCCTTCCGTAAGCATTTGCGCCATCCAGGCAAGGTTCTTCGGCTAAAGGCCCCTCAAAAGCAGTCAAGTATAACCAACGAGAACATCGTCAAGAAGGTGTTTCCCGCTGGTAAGAGCGCTTGCCTCGACGTGACTATGGGCACAGTCGACCACCTGTACCGTGCCAACGGGATGTTGACTCATAATTCGGCCAACTTCTCGCTCATTTATGGCGGCGGCGTTCAGGCGGTCATGCGTGCCACGGGTTGCGATAAGACGGAGGCGGCTCGCAAACTCGGCAACTTCCACGACAGCGTGCCGAAGTTTGCCAAGTGGGTGAAGAAGCAGCACGCGGGGGTGAAGAGGCATCTGGGCGTGCGCACAGCATTCGGCCGTTTCATCGCCATTCCAAATGCAGCGGTGAAGGTTGGTGACGTCAAAAAGGACTATTGGGGTCGTCCCATCCTTAAGGAAGGGCAAGAGCAGCGGTTAACCGATAAGGACGTCCGCATCATGCGGTCCTCGTCCGAGCGAGTCAGCACGAATTACCCCATTCAAGGCTGTCTCGATTCAAGATCCTTGGTTAATACCCAAGATGGTTGGGTTTCTATCGGTAGTCTTGTTGAGGCTGGGCAACCTTTTGTAGTGTGGACCGGCTCTCGATGGGCCGAAGCAACAGCCCATGATATGGGCCCCTGCGAGCTGGCTGAGGTAAAGCTCAAGGACGGCACCATTGTTCGCTGTGACACTCGCCACAAGCTGCTGGTCGTCAGCGACGCTGGCTATCGGTGGGTCGAGTATCAAGACCTTGAGCCTGGCATGGCGGTAGCCACAGCGCTTTGCGAGCCTGTAGAGTATGAACCTTCACCTCTACCGTCTATGAGCCAACGCGAACGGTCCCGCGCCCGACCCCAAATCAACGAACTAGAAGCGTTCTGGTATTGGATGGGGCGCTACGTGGGGGACGGTCGGATCGACCATCGGGGAGGTATACAGTTCTTCTTTGGGGAGCATGAACGTGAGGCTGTCGACCGGTGCCTTCAATTTTGGGAGGTATTTGGCCTCAACTCAACGTGGGGCCTCAAGATACACACGCCGCATAAAAAGGAGTCCTCTCGATACACGGTCAATGTGTGGAGCGTGGACCTTCTGGATTGGCTTAAAGAGTTGGGGTTTGAGCCCGCCACAGCTCACACCAAGCGATGCCCGCGCCGCATCTTCGGAGAGACTTTGGCTCACCGTCGAGCGTTTTTACGCGGCGTCATGGCGTCGGATGGCCGCAAGCCTCCGCTTGTTACGGCCAAAGGCAACCCCTACAACGTCCACCTCTGTCAGCGGCCGCTACTTGAGGACCTCAAGCTGTTGTTCCGCAGCGCTGGGGTCGAATCGGCCTTGCGAGGCCCTTACCGTAGTGGTGAAGACCAGAACGGCGACGATACGATCAGCTACCGTCTGGATCTGAACCGCCGGATGTATGAGCGCCATGTCGTGGGCTGCACAGACGTTCGACATCCGAAGTTCTGCGACATGTTTGCGCCTCAGTTCTTGGTCGGTGAGCTTCTGAAAGCAGGCTCCTGGACACGTGCAGACTTCCCCGATGAGTCGAGCTATAATCTGTACTTACGCCTCAGAGTTGGAGGACGTGTCACGGTTTACACTTTGCAACGTCTCTGCCAACTGCTGGGCGTCAAGTTGCCGCTCCCTGTCTATGGGTTCAAGCGAATTGTCACAAAACAGGCACTAGGGTGTGTAGAGCACACCTACACGCTGAGTGTTCAGGACAAGCTGCATCGCTTCGAAGCTGATGGGGTCATCACCAAAAACTCGGGCGCCGACATCTGCAAGATCGCACTCGTCAAGTGCGTCAAGGCGTTCCACAAGCGTGGATGGTTGCGCAACGGCGGCGACGATTCCGTGCGGATGCTGATGACCGTCCACGACGAGATCGTGTTCGAGATTCGTGAGAGCCGGCTGATGGATGCCGTGCCAGTTATCAGCGAGGCCATGGAAAGCCCGGACAAGATGACGCGGCCCGCGTGGAAGGTGCCCCTGGTGGTGGAGCCCCTGGTGGGTCACAGCTGGGACGCTAATGTTGATTGGCTATCCATGATCAAGGGTGTGGACGAGGACGGTAAGCCCTATGAAGTGCCTGAATGGCTGCTCCCGATGATTGACCTGGAGCGAATTCGCAAGGACGAGGCCGCACGTTTGGAGCGCAAGGGTCAGCCTGCCCCAGTTGTCGCCAAGCCCCAGCCCACCAGTACGCCCGCGGGCGTACCCCCAGCAGCCGCCGCCACGACGGTGACCACAGCGTCTGCCCCAGCCAAGGTCAAGACGAATAGTTTCCCGAAAGAGACGAAGGAAGCCTACAAAACGGGCTCAATTGCCACGTTTGCTGTGACTCGGGAGCACCTGACACCAGATTCGGTGTGGATGATTGGCAATGCTCAACTGAACTGCCACCCTGTACGGGTGGCAGCCGAGCGGGGTTGTAGCAACCGCTGCAACCTGCGCCTGATCACTATCGAGGGGGACCTCCTGATCGACCCGGCGTTCAACAGCGACGGACGATGGGACATTGACCCAGAGGCGTTCAGTCGCAAAATGAGGGAGCACAACTTCCCCTACGACTTCCGGATTGACGACAAGTGATTCGCAAGAACGACTATATCCAGCTCTGCAACGAGCAGCGAGCACCAGACTTCGAGGCCAATGTCTGCATCCGGTGTGCTCAATTGGAGTGCTCACGGAGCATCGCGAGCCGGGTCAGCAAGTTCGATGACCGTACCCAGAACTGGCACGAGAGGCTGTTCACTGACGTGCCGCGCATGGCGGAAACCGACCCAAGATTTAGCCAGATCTCAGGCCAGAAGTTCATCGACATCCCCGGCAGGATTCCCGAGGTCGGGCTGGCACCACCGTCGGACTGGGTCGACCTCAACACCACTGAGCCTGGGGTGAGGGCGCCCCCACGCAAGGTTGGACCTCCCTCACCCCAGCCGGCGCCCCCTGAGCCCAGTCTGGAACCCGAGCCCCCGGCATCTTCAAAGCTTCCGCTCGTGCGAATGATAAACTCGCCATTGCAGACGAGCATCATGTTGGACGGTGCAAATGCAGCCGTCGCACCAGCGACGACTGACCCTTGGGCAGTGCCCATTCCGCCGGGCCACGCCCCCGCTCCAGAAACGGGCGGCGTGCAGAAAGTAAAGCCAGGGGCTACAATCCGCTTCGGGGGAGGGGGCGAGTCTAAAAAATGAGCCCCCTCCAATTACCGACGAATTGGGTAAGGGGCCCGGTGTATAGTCCAGTACAACCCGATCAACCCAACCAACTCAGGAGTGAAACACACCCATGATTGTCAAATTCACCGTCGCGAGAAACGGAGAGACCAAGACCGAGGTCGTCGACAGGGAAGGCCAGAACTGTAAAAACGTCTTGAAGGTCACGCAGGCACTCGGCAAGGAAAAATCTCACGAAATAACCGGCCCCGATTGTGATAAGGTCGATGAGGCACAGCTTTGAAGTAAGACGCCACAGCTTGAAGGGAGACAACATGTCACATCGAGTAGTTACCACAACGAACATTACAGATAAGAAGATCGCCACCATGGCGCTCAACAAGAAGGGATGGGCCTTCGTCGACGAAGGTACTTCCCTCCGCATCACCAGCGGCCCGATGGATCGCGCGACGATCAACCTCAAGACGGGGGAGGTCGTTGGGGACAGCGACTTCCACGGATACAGCCGCGGGACGGGAAACAGCTCGCTCGAAGCCCTGAACCAGGAGTACGCGGTTCAGAAGATTCGCGCCACTGTCCGGAAGCAGGGTGGTACCATCCAGAGCCAGAAGACGGTCGGCGAGCAGGTCATCTTGATGGCTCACATGGCCTGAACCCCAGCTGGTCGTCCAAGCCCGCGAGAACCCCGCTCTGGAAACAGTGTGGGGTTCGTTGTGTCTGGACCCCCAAAAAAGAGTACTGGACTTTCAACTTCTACCTTTCGATGAACCAAACGGTGTAAAGGGTCGACATGAGCATCCCCGAGGCATTGAATCTGCACCTGCACGCTCTCACTCGCTGCATCTACTACGTCACCGAGGAAGAAGACCAATTTCTCCTCAAGTTTCGTGACAAGCTCGATGCCGGCAAGGTTAAGAAGTCACAAAAGGCTTTTGTCTTCTCCGCCACTCACGGTTTAATTGGCTTGGAGCAGATGATCAAGGATTGGAGCACCCGCGCCCACCACGAGAGCGAAGAAGTGGGTGACATCCACGAAGCTCTCGTCCGCGCTTACCGTGACAACCCTGAGGATAAGATCAACTTCTATATCATCACAGACCCGGACCGGTGGTTGCAGGATCCCCACGTCGTCCGCCGTATACTGAACATCATCCATCAGCTCCACAACGATCTGCGCACCATCAAGGTGCTCATTTTCGTGGGGCCTCGGCTCTACATTCCCGAGAAACTTCAGAGGTATATTGAAGTCATCACCGACTCAGGCTTGACTGACGAGGAGATTCAGGCGCAGATTGACGACATCTGCGGCCAACTCCGCATCGAATCCCCCGCAGGATCGGCCAAGCATTTCCGTGGCCTGACCTCCTATGAGGTCAACAGCGCCATCGCGCAGTCGATCGTCAGGACGCGCAGAGATCCACCCAAGCGCATCGAGCCGCGCATCGTTGGTGAGTTCAAGCGGGCCCAGCTGAACAAGACCGACCTGGTGAGCTACGTGGATGTGGCAGACTACACGTTCGATGCGGTAGGTGGTCTCCAACGCTTCAAGAAGTGGGCCACAAAGAACCATGCCTGTTGGACCACTGAGGGTCAGAAGTACGGTCTCACACCACCCAAAGGGGTGCTCGCCGTGGGGGTATGGGGGTGTGGTAAGAGCATCAGCATGAAGGCACTGGCCAATGCTTGGCGGCTCCCTCTCATCCAGCTCGAAATGGGCAAGCTTCGTAGCTCGGGCGTCGGTGAGACAGAGGCCAACACCTACCGTGCCATTCGGCTGATCGAGGCTGTAGCCCCTTGCTTGCTTTGGATCGATGAGGCCGAGAAGTCCCTGAGCGGATCCCATTCATCGAGCTACTCGGACTCTGGCACCACCTCGCGCGTCGTCGGAATCTGGTCGAACTGGCTCCAGGAGACGAACGCCCAAGTGTGCATGGCAATGACGGCCAACTCGCTGGCCACCCTTCCCGTGGAGTTCGTCAACCGCATGGACGAGCGGTTCTTCTTCGACTTGCCCGTCGAGGAAGAGCGGGTCGACATCCTGAAGATCCACATCGCTGCCAAGGGACAGGACCCGTCCACATACAAGCTCGCCAAGCTGGCCGAGGCCGCCAGCCAGATGGTTGGACGTGAGATCATGCAGGCGGTCAATGCGGCCATGACCGAGAGCTTCGACCAGGACAAGCCGAATCTCGACGGCGAGATCTTGGAGGCCGAGTTGCGGAACAAGCCGCGTATCTTCAAGACGATGATCGACGAGGTTCGGGAAATTTTAGATTGGGTCGGCTACGACGAGGAACGTGGGGACGGTATCCGGGCCCGCATGGCGTCCGAGTTCCGGGGTGATAGCTTCAAGTTCGTGAGCGGCGGCGGCTGATGCCCGGAGACGACGACCTACTAGAGCGGTACAAGCCACAGGACATCCAGTCCACGGCAGACCCTGACCCCGAGCTGCTGCTCGACGGTCGGGCTGCCATCATGGGCGATCAAGAGACCCGCCGCTCTTTGTGCGAGGGGCGGGAGACTGGACAGGCCCGCACCGATTTACGGGACAACCTGGCCCTCCAGCTCGCCTCCCATTGGCATGGTGAGGTCGGCCTAGACTCGTGCATCGAGGTCGCGACATACCTCGTGGATGAGTACCTGACGCTCGGGGAGGGCATTTTCCTGATCAACCGCGCCACGGGCAAGGTCGAGGCTCAACTCAGCGAAGACGACCTTTACAAGCCGAACCCCGTCCCGCGCGAAGATGGCACGCTCGCCCAGCCTCTGGCCCGCATTCGGCCCAACATCCTGTCCAACCTCGCCGTTTGGGTGGGGGACCGCGAGCGCGAGTCCCGCATCTTGGCAGAACTCTCCCGTCGGGCCAACCTCACGCCCCTGTTGGAGCAGGAGGGCGACCAACGGCTCCAGGTCGCCTCCAGACGCGGCCGGGCCCAGATAGTGGCCGAGGTAGCCCAGAACTCTCCCGCACGGCTTTTGGGCTCGTTGAGTGGCCCCCTGGGGGCCTTCACGCGCCGCTTTCCGGTAATCAACACTTTGCCGGACCACACAGAGTATCTGGTGGAGGTCACGGGAGAGACTCTGGCTCGTACGCGTCAGGGCGTCCAAGACCCACTCACGACCAACTTGGCCTACTCGCCCTCCACTCAACTGCGATCCTCTCTACCGGCCAACTGGCTGAGACAAGTGCTCAAACTGTTCGCCGAAACAGCTCACCGGCAATCTCCGCCGGGTGCTATCCCCTTGAGCCAGCTGACTCGCCAAGATCTGGCTGATGCGGATCTCTGGATTGTGGACCCCAACCTGATGCAGGCGTTCCGGGAACTCGACCCCAAGCTCATCCTCATCCCCATTCCGGGGGCGCCTCCGCTTGGCATCGAGCCAGGGGAGACCGGGTGGCTTCAGGTGCCGAACGCTTTCACGGCCGCGAGTCGCGAGATGTTTGATCGGTGGCAGGTTGAAGCTGGGCTTCAGGTAACCCTTTGGTACAATCCAGACTTTATCAACCTGCTGGAGATCTCCGACATCCCCCAGCAGGCACAGGTGATCTGATGCAAGGAACCCAAGAAGCTGTTGATTTCCTCCAGAATTTCGCCAAGGCGATGCAAGTGCCCTACATCGAGGGTCACCTTACGTCCAAGAAGTCTGAAGCCACCTGTACCCGCAACTACTCGACCCTGGAACGGACCTTGGCGGCCGTGAAAGCTGAGCGCCTGAAGCAGCTCTGGTACCACGAACCAACTCGGTCCGTGGTCATGGGGACCATGAGCAACAACCGGTACAGCATCCTGTACACTGAATTTCGAGCCAAGATCAGCCTGATTCGGAAGGTTTTTAGCTAATGGCCGACCTCTTCATCCGCCTAGCTCGCACGCTGTCTAACGAGGCCCAGGTGGGGTATGCTGAAGACAACGAGTACGCTGATGATGACGAGGGCGCGGCGACGGTGGGGTCCAGCTTCGAGCGGAGTCTCGCTGTCGTCCAGCACGGTGGGGTCCGAGGCATGTGGTTTCACGTCCCAACCCAGCGGCTTGTCGTCAGCATGGTCAACTTCATTGGGGAAGGACCTGAGTTACGTGTCCTCTCCCGCGTGGCGTTTACTCCCCAGGAGATGGTGGACAACTACTACAAGATCAGGGACGCCTTAGGTGTTCGCTTGGAAATGCCTTGGGGCAATGAGGTCCGGGCGGAGTTGCTCACCGAAGCAAAAGGAGTGCTCAGTGCCAAGTCATGAAGAGGCACAAGCTATCGTCGAGACCCAAAACCACATCATCCTGGTGCGCAATCTGCTCAACTTCGCGGCCATGGAGCTGTTGCGGCGGGGGGAGGTCCACGACCAGAGCAAGCTGGTCGAACCCGAGCTTTCGACGTTCATCGAGTACACACCACGCCTGAAGGGGATGACCTACCAGAGCGCCGAGTATCAGCAGTGCCTGGCCGAGATGACACCCGCGCTCGAACACCATTACGCTAACAACCGACACCACCCTCAACATTTTGAGGATGGTGTGGACGGGATGAATGTCCTCGACCTTCTGGAGATGTTCCTCGATTGGTACGCCTCGACCAAGCGACACGATGACGGCCGCCCGTTCGACGAGGGACTGGTGAAGAGGTAAGTCTGGTATGGCAGGTTGCTACTCGTTCGTCGTTTGCTCCAAGACGCCCGTGGGCATCGAGAAGCCCATGGTGCTCCTGGACGAGGGCGTGCAGGTGTTCACGGCCTTCGTTGATGACCTTGAAGAGTTCAAAAAGCGGCTGGAATCGGAAGGGGTCGAGATCCGCAATGTGAACTGTCTCGACGGTTTGGGGTCCCGAACTTAGGGAAACATCATGTCCAAGCTCGCCAAGCTCGCATCCTTCATGCAGGTGCCCAAGAGCATCCCGGTAGCCGTCTGTGCCAAAGGTGTTGTCTTACCTGTCGGTAGGTACTTGATTTTTGACGACAGCGTCATGCCGGTTACTCGTGAAGTAGCAACCGTTGATAACGGGAAGGTCATGGTGGATAAGGTTGTTTCTGATGGATTTCATAAGTGGCGAGTTCGAACCATACGGTATGGGGAGCTTGAGGTGTCGTTTAGAGATCAGGATTGAAGTCCGCGGGGGCGATGAGCATCTGAAGGTGCTCGGGCATCGCTCCGCTGGCGACCATGTTCTGCATGAGGCGCTCGGTCTGAGCCATCCCGCCCTGGTCAGGGGGTACGGCTTTCACGGGGGCGGGGAGGATGTGGGCCAGATAGAATGCCTCTTCGAGAGTGAGGAAGCTAGGGGACTTGTCGAACCTCCGCTTCGAGCCCGCGGCGATGCCGTAAGTCTCGGGCCCGAACTCGATGACGTTCAGGTACAACTCCAGGATTTCACGCTTGGAAAGGCACCCCTCCAGCATCCAGGCTAGGAGGACCTCCCGCGCCTTGCGCTGGATGGTCTGATGGCGGGTCAGCCACAGGTTTCGCACGAGCTGCATGGTGATAGTCGAGCCCCCACGAACGATGGAGTCAGCCTCGACGTTCTGCTTAAGCGAGTTGTTGATGGCCAAGAGATGAACCCCTTTGTGGTGAAGGAAGCCGGGGTCTTCGAGTGCAATGAACACGTCGGGGACATGGGGAGGGAGAAGCCCTAGCGGAGTCCACCCCTTCGTGCCAGGGCCCGTCTCCCGAAGGTAGCGATCCGCCCCATTGGCCTTGTAGACGCTTTGCTTGAAGGAGCGCTTGAGGTTAGCAATGAGAGCGTGATCACACCGCAGCTTGCAATCCTGTTCGATCTTGAGCTGGGGCGACATCGTCACTGTCGCGGTGAGGTGGCCTGAGACCGCGTTGCCCAAGGAGTAGTCCGCCAAGTCCCCCGATACCGGTCCTGGGAGGTTTCGGAGCCAGCCCGCACAAGGGGCAGTGGCACTGAGCTGCCCATCCTGAACTTGTACGTGGATGGCCTCATCATCGCCAATCTGAATGCTGATGCCGGCTTGCCGCCACCGATTGGGGTCCGCTAGTACCTTGACGTGGTTGATGTCGGCCGCCAGTACCTTGACGTGGTTGATGTCGGCCGCCGTCAAGACCGTACCCGCTCGGTTGACCCTCCGCGTTTTGAAAAGAGGGTGGTTGGTCCGAACAGTGCGGGCCCAAATTTGGTATCCGCTGGTGTCAGGGTTGCCATTGTCGATGACGCTGAGACGAAGGTCATCGAATGCCCACAGGGGTCCTTGTTTCATGGGTTCAGGTAGGGAACTCTCCACCTGAACCGACTCAGCTCGTAGCATGAGGCGCTCGGTTTGAGAGCTCAGCGCTTCGTCAATGTCGAGAACGGGCACCGAGATGTGTTCGAGCACGACCCGGCTGGGTTCGAAATACAGGAGCTTGCTCCAGCGCTCAGGAAGCTTGAGCCGATTAGGGTCAATTCGCGTGACAGCACGTTCGACCTTGATGGCCCGCTCCTTTTGGTCATAGCTCCCCCGCCTCAAGGTGACCTCACCCTTCGGGTGGGTGACTCGGGCCGCATTGAAAGTCACCGCGTCGGCGGTCACATCGAGGTCGGAGCTGTGGAAGGTGAGACTTCCCCGACGCACCGTTGCGTCGAGGTCATATGCCTCAATACTCAGCCCGCGTTGTGCCCCGCCCGGTGTAGAGCTGGGTTTGGTAAGCGTCAGATCGATCTTACCACCTTGGATTGTAACCTTCTTGTCGGCACTGACGTGCACGTACTTCAGGGTCGCGGTCAACCCAGGTCGTTCGACGACAACACCTTCACACTCGACGGAGCGGTCCCAGGAGACGTTGAGCTGCTCGATGCTCTTCACTTCTGGGTACTCTTGCAGCACGTAGTGACGTGCCAACGGATTGACCGCAGCTATTGCAACAACCGTAAAGGCCACCAGGATGGTGGCCACCAAGATCAGCTTGAGTCTACTCATGCTTACATCCCTATACTGGAAAGACCAATGCCCAACTTCATAGCAGTAGAACTGAAGGATGGCGAACACCCCTTACCCATTGTGGGGGAGTTCACCCACCTGGCCCACCGAAAAGGGGTCATCTTCAGAGAGACCGAAACCCTTGGGGTCATGACCCTTGGGTCGAGGCGATTCCTGCGTTGTCGGACGGATTGCTACCGCCTCGAAGAGCTGGCCGCCGAAATGGTGACCACTGGAGGAAGAGCCATGGTCATACCCAAAGGTTCAGGAGGTTACACGATTCTCTTGCCCGGTGGTAGAACTGGGTCCGTCCCAGGGACTACCATGCAGGCCGTACCCCTTCCCGCTCAGCGGGTACAGTACCGAGGGCCAAAACTCAAGTTCTGGGAGCGGCAGTTCCCAAGCCCCCGTGAGCCTCTCAATCGTGGGCCGCAAGAAGAAAAATAACATGACCGGTCACAAGGCCGGTGTAAAGTGAATCATGCCTGATAAACGTTGCAGTTTCTGCGGGCGACCCGCAAACGAGGTCAAAAGTTTGATCGCAGCGGCTGACGACGGCCCCTTCATCTGCGACCGGTGTATTGGCCGGGCCGGCCAGAGGATCGCTCAGTCCAGCAAGACTGAGGGTGACGGTGAGGGGCGCAAGCCGCTGCCCTCACCTCGGGAGCTGAAAGCCCATCTCGACGACTACGTGATTTCCCAGGAGACAGCCAAGATCGTGCTGTCGTCGGCCTTCTACAAACACTATCTGCGGCGCGAGGCCACACGAAGGGGGGCCCTACCGGGGGCCAGCGAGGCCGAGCCTGAGAAGTCCAACGTCGTCTTGGCGGGGCCGAGCGGCTGTGGCAAGACCCAGTGTGCACGGGCCATTGCTAAGAAGCTGGGAGTCCCATTCTACGTGGGCGACGCAACTACCTTGACCCAGGCGGGGTATGTCGGGGCGGATGTTGAGTCACTTCTTCAGGGGCTGATCGCAGAGGCCGGTAACGACGTTGAGAAAGCCCAGTGGGGCATCATCTTCCTCGACGAGGGTGACAAACTCGCCCGTAAGTCGGGGCGGGGGTCCACGGGCTACCGAGACGTGACAGGGGAGGGCGTCCAGCAGGCGCTACTTAAGCTCGTCGAGGGGTCGAAGGTGAACGTCCCTCGCGGCATGGCTCGGATGATCTCGACCAACCAGGAGTCGGACATGATCGACACAACCAACATCCTGTTCGTCTTCGCGGGTTCATTTGCAGGCATCGAGGAAATTGTTGGCCAGCGGCTCAACAAGAATACCGGAGTGGGGTTCGGCAAGGACAGTAAGCGCGACTTCACGTCGCGCGAGGTCTACGAGAACATCACGGACGAGGACATTTTGGAGTTCGGGATCATCCCCGAGCTGGCGGGTCGCCTGCCCGTAGTGACCAGTGTGTTGCCGCTCACACAGGACGAGATGTACCGGATCCTGACCGAGACCAAGGACGCCTTGGTCAAGCAATTCCGTTTCCAGTTCCGTCTGGATCGAATCGACCTCCAGTTTGAAGAAGCCGCGCTGCGGGAGATTGCCAAGCAGGCGTGTGATAGTCCCAAGGGCGCCCGCGCGTTGCGGGGTATCGTCGAAAAAGCCCTGGCCCCCTACGTTTTCGCGTTTGCGGGCCCTAACTCGGAAGCAAGCCGCATTGTCGTGACCGAAGCTCTCATCAAGGGCGAGGGTGAGGCCCTCGTCACACGACGCGCGCATGCTGTGGCTGCACAGGCGTAGACCCAATGATCGGAGCGAGTGCGGGTCCTTACTACGCCCGACTCAGACTTGGCCGTCTGAGGATTCATTGGATTTTCCCGTGGGGCTGGGTGTATAACTGGCGATCCTATCTTTGGGAGTATACCCCTGACGACGGAACGTGGTTCGTACGCGTCGTGGGCGTGGAGATCAGCTGGGTTCGTCGCGAGTAGTCTTTTTGTGGGACGTGCCCCAGTGATGACCGTCGCAAGCCGTGTAGCCACCCGCTGGAAAGCCGCCAACGTTGTCCCCTTTAGGGGCCGTCCCAGAGGTCCTCAGGTGGCCATTGGAAGCCGCAAGTACGTTTTGAGCGACTACTGGCCCATGGGAACGGCTGGTGACGGTGAGGCTCCCGCAGCAGGAGCCCGGGTCATCGACGTGGGGGGCGACAAGTTCCGCTGGTTGTGGGCCTATGACACTGACAAGCAGGTTCTCGCCATGTGGCGCTACACAGACGGGGATGAGAAGCACTACGAGAACGCCCACCGTGCGGCTCAGCACATTCACAAGCTGGAGAAGCGAGGGCAGCTCAATCGTGTCACCAATGCCGAGTTTCGGATAATCGAGCGCGAGATGAGCCGTCGCTATGAGGATGTCATCAAAACGCTTCGGGAACACGCCCGGTCTCTCGGCGGCGATTGGCAGGAGCAGGTCAACGCCATCGCCCGTGATTTCTTCGACCACAAGGTCCGCCCCCTCATCGAGCGAGCCCTGAGTGACGCCGCCCGTGGTGCCGTCCCGATGGGGTTCAGGTTCAATGAGCGTATACCCCAGAGCCGTGATCAGCAGATTCGGGCTCACATCGTCAGTCAGATGGTCCACCAGCGGTTCAACGAGCGCTTGATCGAGGACACGATGCGCACCCAAGGGCTCGATCCCGAGATGAGAGGGGTGGATAACCAAGCTGCCTACTGGGCAGTGAGCGAGCTCAGACAAGATGTGTACGAAGAGTACCTACGGTGAACACCACCTGGCCGATGCGGGATGTGGACATCAGGGAGCACCTCCACACGTTTCTCGCCCACTACTTCCAAGGTGATTCAACAGTTATAGACGAGTTGGGTATCTGCCAGGGCCAGGTCAGGGTGGACGTAGCTGTCGTGAACGAAAGTCTGCACGGCTTCGAGATCAAGGCCGCTGCCGATACGTTGACGAGGTTAGATCGACAGATCGCCTACTATAGTCGCGTGCTGGACTACGCCTATCTTGTAGCCACTCCGAACCATTTGGCGGTAGCGCGGGACAAGACCCCCCTTTGGTGGGGTATCTACGAGGCTCGCATTCGGGGAGGCCAGCTGGAGCTACTCAGGCGTTGGGAGGCACACCCCAACCCTCACTTGGATGTCCGAGCCCTGGCCGAATTGCTCTGGCATCACGACGTGCTGGGGATGCTGCAACAGCGGGGGGCCTGTCGAGGGGTCAGGGGTAAGCCTCGAAGATTTGCCTGGGATCGTCTATGCGAGGTCTACGAGGTAAACGAGATCAGGAACGCCGTCAGAGCAAGACTTAAGGAAAGGGCATCCGCTTGACCCTTGGGATCGGTGTATAACCATAACATGACCATCATCAACAGCGGTACCCAGGAAAACATGCTCTACAGTGTATCCCGCTGGACAGACGCCCCTGGCACACCTGGTAAGTGGCGCTGGTTCAAGAACCAATTCCAGCAGGGGCACATGATGGCCGTAGACCCTCGAACAGCAGTACCCAGTCGCTGGAGCCTGGCTCCAGCGGACGTCCTAGGGTTCGTCTTCTGGACGCGGAAACCCGCGGCCTTGATTGAAGACCGGGCCCTCCTGGACCCCTACAGGTTCCATGTGCATTATACTTTGACGGGTTGGTCCGAAGTTGAGCACGGGGCCCCCGACATCCATGAAGGGTTGGAAGCTCTGGACCAGCTGGTCCAGGCATTTGGCCCTGAACGGGTGACATGGCGCTTCAGCCCGATCCCCACGGTACCGGACGTGGTTGACCGTTTTGAGGTCATCGCCACGATCGCGGCTCTCCTGAAGCTGCCCGAGGTCTACGTTGCGTTTTTGCAGGAAAACGATTTGATGCAGGAACCGAGGGAGCGGCACGAACGCGAGCAATTGCTCCGATCCATGGCCGCGCGGTCCCATGGGTTGAAGGTCAGGCTGTGTCAGGAAGACACTACTTTAACCACTCACACGCTTGAACCGAGACTGCCTCTTCCTCGTAACCTTGACACAGGGGTGTGCGAGGATGGGAAGCGGTACTTGGTTCGGTCGTCAGTAGGCTCTACTTGTAAATTGCCAAAGGAATCATGTGGTTGTGCCTTGGCGGTCGACCCTTTCACCATCAACGAGTCATGCGGCATGGGGTGTGCCTACTGCTACGCTGCTGATCGGAGCCTTGCTCCCCGCAAACGAAATACAACATAGGGTTCTACTTTTCTCGTGAATCGTCGTAAGATTGATCTAGAACACCCGAGAAACCGAGAGGGGGTACCTCATGCAATCCACGATCGAAAGAGTAGGAGGCGGGAGAAGACCGTTGTCTCTGGAACCGCCACCGCCTGGAGACTCCGAGGACCTGTCGGACGTCGAGATCAAGAACGCCGTCGACACTCGTGACCGTCAAGACCTAGCCCAACGCATCGCCACTGCCCTACGCATCATCGGACCCGAGGGGTCCGAGTGCGCCTTTACGCTGAAGGGCCATGAACTACGGCGACGCAACCACCATCTCTATTGGCGTGTCCGCCTAGTCTCCCCAGAAGAGCCAGAGAGGGTGCTGGTCTTCCGGGCAGATTGGCTGAACGAACAGCAGTGACCTTGATGGCCTGGCCAGTCAGGACTATACTTCCAGGACATGGCCGACAACAACTGCACTCAAGAACCAGGTACCTGTAGTGGCGATGCCAGCCTTGGTGACAGCTTGAACACTGTCCCGGAGTGCAGCACTGAGGGTGAGGTCTGCACCTTCTGCGATGGGGACCGCATCCACAACGTGTGGATCGAGGGAGGTGACCCAGAGACGGGGGAGGGTGGAGCCTGCCTGCTCGACACGATGGACCGCGACGAGATCATCTACGTCCTTCAGCGTGACGAGAGATCCCGCGCAGACCTGAGGCGGGTCACGACCAATCCCGAGCTGCTCGCGATGGCAGACGAGATCCCGCGCCTCCCAACGGCGGAGTGTGGGGACCAGCTACAGTCGAGCACCAACCAGAACAGCAATTCCATTCCTTTCTACTCCATCTTCCGTGGCCAGCCGCCTTTTGCTCAGTAGGGGGCATATGAGCTCGGCAGCACGAAAGCTTAGGCGCAAGAAAGACTCGACCTCTCGGGATCCGGTACGAGCGCTGAATCAAGCCATATCTCAGCTCCAGACCATGGGAGGGCTGGATGACCTGGCCCAGGTGCCCCGGCACCTCGATGAGCTGCGACGCCTTCTGGAAACGCTGATTGATGACTACGAGGGTCTCAATCAGCGGCAGGAGCTTATCAGCCACCTACTGTACCACCTGTCCGGAACCTCTGGTGACAAGAAGGTGCATCAGTTACGAGGTCAGCTTCGGACGATGATGGGATCAGAATCGGATGAAGGATCGTGAATGGCAAGGGAACTGGGGTCGGTCAAATCGAGGGTGAAACCCATAGCAAAACATCCCACGGGTCCAGCGGCGTGGAATGGGCTGTTGAAGAAAGTGATCCGGCACGTCGAGGTCACCGACCCGACGCGGGCGGCGTCCCTCAAAACGGCGCTAACCCAGGGGCGAGCGGAGAGGGCCCTCCGGCAGCTGGGCATCATCAGCGAGAAAGACATCGTACGAGAGTTCCCCTCCCGTACGAAATAGACTTGCTCGAAACCGAGCTTCGACAGGCGTTTGAGACTGGAAACCCTCAATTAGCTTGGGGATTGGTGCTCCAACTCGTGGAGTTGGCCCGCCAAGCCATGGACGAAGCCGGCAAAGCGCGCTTCAAGTCCAATCTAGGGACTGACATCTGCCGTCACTGTACGGGATTGCAGGCTGGGCCCGGGGTGGAAGCTACCTGCTACCAGCTACAACGGTGTCATTTCACAAACTTGAGGAGCGATAAATTAGACTCCCATCAGGCTATAGTTGCCCGACTCTTGGAGAGCGACCATTGGGCAGATAGACGGGGTTGACACTAACCCCCAACAGTGTTCTTTTTCGACCCACCTAACCCTTGTGTACAGCTAACCCTTGTGTACAGCCAAGGGTCGGTGTAAAGATCGATGAACCGACTGAGACCGCGCCGAATCACGTCAAGGAGCAGACGAAGATGAGTACAAACGCAAGTTACATCGCTTTCCTGGAAAAGGAGCTGGACTCCCTCAGGGAAACCGCCAAAAGCCGCAATGCAGCAGAGCAGACCATCCCTTCTCGGCTTGAGCTGTGCTTGGACCTCCTCGGCGCGGCCGTGCGTGGGTTCAAGATTGAAATAGAGGCTAGCCAAACGCCCAAGAAGGCGCCCAAGAAGGCGCCCAAGAAGGCGCCCAAGAAGGCGCCCGCCAAAGCTACGGCAGCGATGCCCTTAATCGACCCCGAAGCAAAGGGTGCGAAGACTGCGTTCATTCGCGCCAACCCCACTATGGGCGTGACGGCTCTCGTAGCCGCAGCGGCCGAGCAAGGTATCCGTATGAGTAAGGCGCTTGTCTACTCAATTCGCTCCTCCGACAAGAAGAAGGCGCCGGCTTGGCCTCCACCGGCCGCAGCTAAGAAGACAGCATCCAAGCCGGCGGTCAAGTCCCCGGCGGTCAAGTCCGAGGGTCATGGCTCGAAGTCAGCCTTCGTTCGTTCGCTCCCCCCTGATACACCTGTTCCTCAGGTGCTGAAGCTGGCGGCCGAGCAAGGTATCCGTATGAGTAAGGCGCTTGTCTACTCAATTCGCTCCTCCGACAAGAAGAAGGCGCCGGCTACCACGGCCAAGAAGGCGCCGGCTACCACGGCCAAGAAGGCGGCTACCAAGAAAAGCACCACGGCCAAGAAGGCGCCGGCCAAGAAGGCGCCGGCCAAGAAAAGCACCGGCAAGGCCAGGGCCAAGAATAACCAGAAAGCAGCAGAAGGGCGCCGTGCCGTAGCGCGGGGGGAGCGGCCACCGATGAAGATCGGTATGGCCATCATCATGGGCGATAAGACCATGAACGCCCAGGAAGTCGTGGATGGGCTGACGGCCAAAGGGTGGGCACCCGAAAGTGACGACCCCAAAGGGTACGTCAGCTATATGCTGAGCAGTACTCGTAGTGTCTTCGAGCGCGATGACTCGAAGGGCCGTGGGTATTACCGCGTCAAGGATGGGGTGAGTCGTACCTGGACTCCCGTAACTCCCGTTCCCGTTCCCGCTCCCACCGCCGCCGCGGTGGCCAAGCCCAACGGCAACGGTGCCAAGCCCGCGGCGGCCAAGCCCAACGGTGCCAAGCCCAACGGTGCCAAGCCCAACGGTGCCAAGCCCAACGGTGCCAAGCCCGCGGCGGCCAAGCCCAACGGCAACGGCAACAGTGTCAAAGCCAAAGCCAACGGCGAATCCGCCGAACCAGACCTTATCGACCTGGGGATCACCGAGAGTGAGACCATCCTGCCGAATCCGTTTGATCCCTGATCCGGTGTAAGATCAGAAGACGTGGGCAACCTACAAGCTGCATGCAGAGCGTACCTCAATAGCGAACTGAGGTACACAACCCTCCACCACCGTCTGAGCGACTTGCTTGGCGAGAATGCTCACTTGCTCCTGGTGTTCCAGGTCGAGGAAGCCGCTCGTGACAAGGCCAGGGATGATTTGCAGTGCCTAGCCTCCCAAGAGGGGGCTTCTCAAGAGGCGGTGGAGCGGCTGAGCCAGGCAATCTTACCAGCGGCACGGGAACGAGCAATCGAGACGCTAGGTAGAGACCACGGTCAAGAGTTTGTCCAGGAAGCTCTCGACGGTTGGGAACCCGACCTACAAGGAATTGGTAAGTGAAGGTCGGGGACGTCGTTGAGTACCAAAAGGTCTTGTACCGCGTTTTGCGGGCCAACCGCCTGGTGCACGCGATGGTCCTTGCTCCGTGGGGCTCCGACAACATCGAGGTCGCCGACAACGACCCCGAAGTGAAGGAACTGCACAATCCTGCCGACAAGTGGCCCGTGGCCATCGTGATGCTTAAGCATCGCGCGGGCCCCATGCGTGAGGTGATGCGCCGGGGGAAGGCTTTGACGCCGCTGCTAGAGTGGATGCCGGGGGACCCCTTCCGTCCAGGAGGCGCCATCTTCCTGAATCCCGATCTACACCTGAAACGAGGCGAGGTCCTCACCGTTCGCCACCAGGACGGGACGACAAGCAGGGTCTCCATCAGCGCGGGGTTCGGGACCGTCGCGCAAAAGCGCAAAGGCATACTCAAGAAGCCCAAGCTCAAGCCCAACGCCTTCGATCGCATCTGGGCAGGTGAGGACGACGATGACTAGGCGTCTTCCCTTGGCAACTGAGCATGCCTTCTCTCACGCCCGTCAGAGCCGCATAAGCGAGGTCTCGAGGTTCGAGGCCCAACTGCACCAGCAGCGCGCTGAAAAGACCTTGAGGACTACGTGCACACGCGGATGCCACCATTGTTGCTACTACCCTATGACATGCTCCCTCCTGGAAGGGATCGAGCTGCACCATCACTTGAAGGGGAAAGGGTTGTGGTCAGCGCCGTTGCAGAAGGCGTGTGTGATGCATGTGGGCAAGACTTGGGCCCTCCCGCATCCGGTCTGGCTTCTGAGCATGATCCCCTGCCCATTGTTGCAAGAAGGGGAGTGCCTTGCCTACGACGCGCGGCCCGTCGATTGCCGCACCATTTGGGCCAAAGGGGACCCCCACTACTGCCACCCCCACCGGTTTTCGGTGGAGACCCCCTTCGTGGACCGCAAGCAGGTGCAGGCAGAGGTGGCCCGGATCGATGATGCAGCCCTTCAGCGATATCGACTTGTATACATACCGCTCCCAATCAGCAAAGCACTACTGCTGGCCGAGGCTCTCGACCGCGGAGAGCTCGAACTGGAAGAGCTGGGGGCGAAGCTTTATGCTGACTACCAGAAGGCCCACCAATGAAGCCCACCTGTGTCGTCTGCAACCAGCCCGTGGATATCGATCATTGTCAGCGCCTGCCGCTCAACAATGAGGAGCGATCAGTCATCCAAGCTGTCGAGGGAGTGGCTCCCCAGGAGCTATACTGCTGTCATCCGTGCTGGCGGGTGTTGCAGGACCCCAACGCCGCTAGCCAACTTATGAAGGGCATTTACCAGCAGTCAGCACAGCTAGCTGGCGTGCCCTCGCATGAAGCTGAACGGCAGGCGGACGTCTACCACGCCCGCCTGCTCGAACGCACCAAAGCAAGGAACACATGAAGCTCAATGTTGACCAAATACATCAGCACCTCGACCGCATTCGCCATAAGCAGGGGGAGGAAGCCTTCAAAAAGGCCAGGTGCAACTTCGCGCGGTCCCTGATCCTCGCTGAGGGTGGGAGTCAGTTCCTGTCGGATTCTCTCGGCTTCAAGCCAGACGAGCTGGCCAAGCTGGAGGCCGAAGCTCGGGAGATGATGGCGGCGAAGAGCCCCGAGGCTGCAATGTCGATGATGCTGAAGCAGCAGCTCCCTCACTGCAAGACACAGGCGCAGTTCAATCTCTTCATGGCAGCCTTCGAGGCTCTTCGGGCAGTCATGGATGCCACCTTCGCAGGCAACGAGGTCACGGCGTCCAAAGCTCGTGAGCTGCTGAACCGTATCATCGACCAAGCTGCTGGGGTGACTCGGGCCGTTAGTCAGCTTGAAGACGAGCCTGAGGCCGCGCAGGGGGCGCTCGCCGAAGAGCTGAAGAAAGAGCCCATCGAGTTCCATGAGCATGACGAGCAGCGACAATTGCTTGCCGAGCTATCAGTGATCCAAGATCGGTGTGGGCTCGACCAATGGTATGCGGAGACTCAGTCTCGGAGGGAGGGGATTCGGGACCAGGCCCTGCGCAATGAGCTGTACGACGAGATTCGGCGTAAAAGGGGCACCCTGACAGCAGTTTTTGGCAATCAGTCGAACTGACCGGTGTATTGGTCGGTTATGGAAAAGGACCGACTACTTTACACCATCTGCTACATTGATGTCGAGACCACGGGCCTCGATGAGGATGTGCATGAGATCACCGAGATAGGCGCCATTCGCGTGAACTACCCGCGAGACTTCTTCGACGGGGGCGAGCCCGAAGAGGTCAGCCGCTTGTCAGTCAAGGTCAAGATCAAGGGCGTCGTCGACCCCAGCGCAGGCTATCTGAACCATTTCGACTCTGAGGTGTGGGCTACGGAAGGGGTCGAGCTGCACGAGGCCATGTACAAACTCTTCCCGCTCATCAAGGAGGCCAACCTTGGTGGTTGGAACGTGGACTTCGACCGACGACGCATCTGGAATGCTTTCCGTCGGTTCAACTGGCAGTGGCCCTCCGGAACCGGCCACCGTTTGCTGGACGTGCAGTCACTCGCTCGACCTTTCATTGCGGCCTACTTCCGAGAGGAGAGGCACTTGCGCAAGATCCGGTTGGAGGAAGTAGCCAGAGCGATGAAACTCGTCGACCGCGAGAATGAAGACCAGCTGCACTCGGCTCTGTTCGACTGTGAGCTGGCTTGGAAGATCAACGACCTGCTGGCGCATGCCTACTACCGAGGAACTCTTGAAACAGGGTTGATCACTTTACCGTCACAATCGGCGACCCCTCTCCCAGTAGAAAATGTACCTGACCCTTCAGCCCCGCCCCCAGTAGAAAATGTACCTGACCCTTCAGCCCCTCCTGATCGGGACACCCTTGCATCCGGTCTTACACCAGTTGTAGGTAAGCCTGCGACACTGCCGTGAGGCCGCTCCCTTCCATTCAGAGGACTAGGCGTCCAGGAGCCACCTGGGTGGGGGCCTGTCCAAGGCCGTCTGCATCGGGTGTGGTTGTCAAGGTATTTGGTCAGCCACACAGCACCCAAAATCGGACACAAGCGAATGATTTTCTTGTGGCCTCGCTTCATGCATGGGTATCGCCGCGCGGGTTGCCGCTCGCTACAAGAGCAAGAAGACGACCGACAAGGGCAACGTCATCTACGAGTATAGCACTGCTCAGGTCCAGCATCGCAACCGCGAAAAAGCTAAACGCCTGGAAAAGCTGGAGTCCAACGTCACCAAACTGCGGACTCAAGTTGAGAAGGACCTCAGCGCCAAGGACGTCAAGAAGCGGCAGACCGCACTCGCGGTGGGCCTCATTGATCATACGTTTGAACGAGTGGGGAACGATGAAAGCGCTGACGAAGGTCACTTTGGCGTCACCGGCTGGCAGAAGAAGCACGTCACGTTCTCGGGCGGCAAAGCGACCCTTCAATACATCGGCAAGTCGGGGATCGAGCAGGAGAAGACCGTCACCGACCAGAAGCTAGTCACCGAGCTGAAACGGGCCGCAGACGCCTGTGGGGACGATTCAGACTGCCTGCTGGCGGATGTGAGCGCAGAGGACGTCAACGCCTATCTCAAGCCCTACGATGTGACAGCCAAGGACCTGCGGGGCTTCCATGCCAACCGGGTCATGCGAGAGAAGCTCCAGACCGCGCGCAAGGGTCAGCTTCCCAACGACAAGAAGAAGCGAGAGGAGAAGCTCAAGGCTGAATGGAAGAAGGCGCTTGAGGCCACGGCCAAAGCGGTGGGGCACGAGCCTTCAACGCTGGGTAACCAGTATCTCGTGCCGGGACTCCAGGACGACTTCATGAGGGACGGCGTGGTCAGCGAGCCCGGCAGCAAGACCGCAGGCGTCGTCAAGCTCGACCTCGCGTGGGTCGAGAAGATGCGCAAGGACTTCTTGACCCTGCTCAAGAACATCCCCCACATCAAGACCTTCAAGGAGGCCCATCGAGTCCGCGAGGGCCTTCGGGTCTACCGCGAACAGTTCGACAAGCTATTCCACGAGCGGTTCCTCCGGCACACCCTCAAGTACGACTACGAGGACTACGGGATCAGCGAGGACTACGCCAAATACTACACCAAGCAGTTGGGTACTCCGTCGTGGGACTTCTACATCGCGCTGGCAGAGATGCCGATCGGCTTCGTGGACGACTACTGGGACGAAGACCGCCTGATGGCCCGCTTCACGCAGGAAGCCCCCAAGTGGGAGACTCGCCTCAAGCGCAAGGCCCAGAAGTTCTGGAAGGTACTCCGAGACGTGCTCCAGGACTTCAAGAACCGGGAGCGGGAGATCCAGGTCAAGACCCTGGACGTGGAACAGGTGACGCTCGAAGGGTTCCGCGTCCAGGTGCGGGGGTTCGACCCGAGCGACGACATTGACGTCGAGTCACTGGAGGTCTTCAAGAAGGGGCTGAGGATCTACCGACGCAACGCGGCGGCTCGCTACCCCCGCTTGCTCAAGGACCAGGTGCCGATCGTCTACGACTGTGAAGTGAATCTGGACAAGGGCGGGACCTACAGTCACAGCGGCCTGATCACGTTCTATGCCTCGGCGGTCATCAAGGAGCCCCCCGCTCGTGCCGCCCACATCCTTGCTCACGAGATGGGGCACCACGAGTGGCGTCTGCTCGATGGGAAGGCACGGGAGTTCTGGGAGACGGCCATCGCAGGCGACTACGGCGACATCGACCTAGCCGAAGTTGTAGCCAAGTGGCCCAGGGGGGCGTGGGCCTTCGACTTCACCAGGTACATGGCCGACACCGACCCTGTACTAGCCCTTCAGATGGAGGGCCTCGTCCACAGCCAGAACCACGAAGAGCTGAACACCAAGGAGGACTTCCAGGCCCTGTTGAGCAGCGGCCAGCGGACGCTGCGGGTGCCCAAGACGCCCATCACGGGGTACGCCAACAAGAACCCCCAGGAGGCGTTCTGCGAGGCTGTGGGTCTGCTGGTGGCCTACGGACCCCGGGCCCTCCACGAACGCGTACGCGGCTGGCTGGGCATCATCCTGGGCAACGAGGTCAAGGTCGCGGCCCGCGTGGCCGCCCGCTACCGCGCGGCCTTTGACGGCTCGACGCCGTTCGGACCGATGGACCCCGACAGCGTGATCAAGCGGGCCACCCTGGCCCATCGCGTGGCGCGCCGCTTCATCGCCGACAGCTACGGCGACCCGAAGACCTACCTCGACGCGATGACCGAGGCGCTCCGACGCTACCAGATGTACCGTGACCTCTTGCCGACGATGCGCAAGGCAGAGCGGTGGGTCGACCAGAACCCGGGCGTGCCCCCGGGCACCGCCCTGACGGGGGACGGCGAGCTGGACAAGGTGCTGCACAACTTCCGGATGTTCCTCGTGAAGTATGCCTACGCCGTCCAGGCCATGTATCCGACGATGTGGCGCGCAGGCGGGTCCAAGGTCTTCCTTGCGCTGCTCCAGCAGTACAGCTTCTCCGACCGGCGCCTACGGTCAAGGGTCGAGCAGGGGGCCAAGTTCTATGGCAAGACACGCTCCAGGAAGCCTCGGCCCGCCCAGTCTGTAGCCGTCTTCGACAAGGCGTTCACCCAGTATCTGGAGCACCTCGAAACCATCCGCGATGCACTGAAGAAGGGCGTCCCTCATGGTGCTGAAGGTGCAGCCCAGGCGAAGATCCCCGCGGGCCCCTTCACCCTGGTCAACACGGGCGGCTTCGACGACAAGACGATGGATCTCGTCGCCAAGCTCGCCGTCAAGGCCGCGGGCCTGCTCAAGCAGCACGGGTACGGCCGTGCCGTCTACGGCGACATCCACATCAGCAACACGGTGGGGCGGTCGTCAAAGGTGTTGGCATTCTACTCGGTCAACACCGACGAGATGTTCGTTCGGGCCAACCTCAAGGGGAAGTTCGACAGCGCGCTTCACACCATCCTGCACGAGCTGGGGCACCGGTACGAGAAGTTCGTCGCTGCGAACGACATCCGCGCCATCTACCGCCGCCTGAGCAACCAAACGTCGGACCAGCGCCGGTCCTCCGACCTGAAGTACCCCAAGGAGGGGGAGACCGCCGTCGAGCGCGGCAAGACCTTCGTCGTGTCAGGCACCGAGTACACGGGACGTGGCGTCCGCGTGAATCTCAGGCTTCAGGACGACGCGACCAAGCAGTTCCACACGACAATCGACGGCTGGTACGCGATGACCGGCCAGGTCAGCCCCGCAGGCGCCTTCATCAGCAAGTACGCCCGCACGGACCCGAGCGAAAACTTTGCGGAGATGGTCGCCCACCACTGTCTTGGCACGCTGCCCCAGGAGCAAGTCGAGCTGCTCGAAGCGATCATCTGACGGTTCCATCTATGCCCCGCCCTTGTGCGTGGCATCCCTCGACGAGCTGGAACTCTTGGACCGCAGCATCGCTGACCTCGACGCCCGTTGGGAGCGCAACTTCAAAGCCTGGACTCGTCGACGAAACCTCCAAGAAACGGCGGTTGCCTACCTCGGCAACAAGTGTCAAATCTGCGGTTACGGCACGTGCATCGAGGCCCTCGACTTCCACCATGTCGACCCCCAAGAGAAAGATTTCAACATCAGCGACCGTATCACGAGCTTCGAGGCCATCAAGCCCGAGCTGGACAAGTGTGAGCTACTGTGTTGCCGTTGCCATCGCGAAGTCCACGCGGGGATGCATCCGACGCATCTCGTCATGGAAGACGAGGACCGATCATATGATCCAGGAAACTTTCCCATGGCTGCTATGGGCTGATTTCTTGAACGTTTCAGGATAGAATCATGACGTACGATTACCGCATTGCCGCCGTTACGCTAGAAGAAAAAGGTACTGGGTCGTATAAGGTTTTTGGACCCTATGCCGAGATGCAGAGGATCATCCCGCTGCTGAAAAAGCAGAAAAAGTGGCGGTACAACGGTCTTGACAAGTCGTGGGAGAGTCGTGACTTGGGACCTCGCCAGCTGGCCAAGGTGAAGGAGGCCCTAGGGCTTGCCCCCGCTGCCCCCGCTGCCAAAGCCTCCCCTCGAGTGTTCAACAACTTCGTCGAGAAAGCCCTTAAAGTACAGGGCCCCAAGGGCAGTTTCGATTTCGATCGGAAGGGTGAAGTCCTCACCCTCAAGCTGGTGGGAAACCCCACACAGGAAAAGGGCCTGATGGAGGTCTTGGCTACGGCACGGAAAGCGGGCGCCGAGGGTAACTACCCCTACCTCGAGATGACTTCCGCGGCATTCAACGCTAAAGCTGGGAAGGCTCTTCTTGAGCAACTTTCCAATTTGAACGCGGCCGTTGAGGAGGCCCTTAAAGAGCGTGCAGTGGCGAAGGCGCTCTTGGGAAACATGCTGCCTTTCCAGGCATTAGGTATTCGAGGCAAGTTTACAGACACAGTTACCTGGGAAGGGGCTACTCGCCCCTACGCCGAATTGTTCAAGAGCAACAAGTTCCGGTGGACCGGATCTCATTGGGACGCAGCCCTAGTCAAGGGCCTACCCTCTCGTGTCGAAGCCATCATTGACCGGTTAAAGAGTGACGCCCAGGAAGCGGATCAGGCTGCCACCAAGCTGGGTCTCCCTCAGCTGTACCCGAACCTGGAGATCAGGGTATTCACTGTCGACGGGTACATTCGATTCTTGGGGGACCTCCGAAAGTACAAGGATGGCCTCTATTCAGCTGGGCTGTTGTGGGACGGCTCCTATTGGGAGGGGAACCTAGCCAAAGTTGATGTTGATGACCTTCAGAACGTTCTGAAGGCCATTGAAGCGGACGACACTGCCGAAACCACTGACAAGGGTCCGGCTAAGGTGCGTAGGGGTCGCCCCAACCAACGCGGCGACCACTGCCAAGACTGCGGCGGGTGGGTTGAACCTGGAGACGGCATCATTGAACGGGTCCTTGACGAGGACGACGACAGGATGATCTGGGTCGTCTACCACCGGGATATTGAGGTTTGTCAGCAGACCAAGACCCGACGGCGGCAACAGCGTGAGGAAGAGGCCAAGCGGCAACAAACTAAGCGCCAAGCTGAGCGCGCACTACGGGATTATGCCATCAAACAAGGCAAGTCCCCCGACCCCAACAACAAGCGGGTCACGCTCAAAGGTCGTCGAATCTACCTCGACGAGACAGCGCTCGCCTATGGCGGGGGCTACTGGGTTGTCATCGAGCCCGGCAACCAGTACTTCTGGTACGTCATCAACAACGGCGCCGATGGCGACGACTGGTCTCGCAACAACGTTTCCACCGGAGGCGCGGGCGCTATCGGGTATCGCGTTCCCCTGACTGAAGAGGCCAAGCAGCAGATCGAGATCATCTCGGGTGAGAAGATTTAGTCCACACTTTGAGGCTGGTCTAAAGCCCCGTGAACACTCATTTGCAGCCGATGTGCTCCTTGCAACGCCACCGGTAGCTCCCGGTGTTGGACATTCCGGAGTCGCGGTGAACCGCGTATTTGGTGCAGCCCCTGACCCCACACTTGTATGGGTGGATACGTGGGCTGAGCCTACCCCCAGCTTGCCGGCGACGATGTCCTAGCACGCCCGACCGATGACGGTACACGGGGATCGCAGACCCAGGCGGACTCTCGACCTGCTCCCATTCGGTTTCAGAAGGGACAGGGGCTCTCATCCGCCGCCCTCACTCAAGCAGTAAGGGCCGCTCTTGCGGGGGTTCCTGTAGAAAACATAGTACTTAGTCATTCTGGTCTCCCAACGATCACCAGTTCGCCCACGGGACCACGGCGGTCCCCCTTCGAGTTGATCGCTCGTCGCGCCTGGATTTCGTGCAGCTCAAAGCCAGCGTAGAGCCGGCGGACGAGTTCGCAGTCAGAGTTTGAGGCTACGACGGTCACTCCTCGTTCCACGAGTCGCCGGCACGCTGCGACGAGCCTCGACTGGTCGTCAAGCGTGAACCCACCCTGGGTGTACCCGTCGCTGAAGTTGCTGGTTGGCGAGAGGGGCACGTAGGGTGGGTCGAAGTACACGAGATCGCCCGGGCGCGGCCACTCGCAGATTTCCCAGAAGTCCCCAAGGTGAATCTGGGCCCAGCGGTTCAGCTCGCGAGAACAGGCGTGAATGGTCTCTTCCTTGTAGACCAGCGGTGGCTTCTGGACCCACCTCTCCCCCTTGGGGTCGCCGTAGGGAACGTTGAACTTCCCCTGCTTGTTGACCCGCCACAAGCCGTTGAAGCAGGTCTTGTTGAGGTAGATGAACCGGATGGCGCGAGCCACGGGGTCGAGGTCCTCGGGGTCGTAGCCCCGAAGCATCATGTAGGTGTCCTTGTCGACGGTGAGGCCCTGGAGGCCGCGCACCAGCTCGTCAGGGAAGTCGCGCACGATCTTGTACGTCGTGATCAGGTCGGGGTTGACGTCGTTCAGGACCGCGTGCTCGAACCGCTGCTCGGTCGCGAGGTGAAAGAAGAGGGCACCCCCGCCGAAGAACGGCTCGTAGTAGGTCCGAATCGTCTCGGGGAAGAACGGCAGGATCTTGTCCAGCAGACCGCGCTTGCCGCCGGCCCATTTGAGGAAGGGGCGGGCACCCTTGGCTTTCGTGCTAGCCATCTTCGTCCATCATCTCCCACAGGCGCTGGGGTTGGTCGTCCTCCAGCTCCTTCACGATGTCGGCCACAGGCTTGTAGCTGCGACGGTGCTGCGGCGTCGGCCCCAGCTCCCGGAGCTTGGCCTTGTGTTCGGGGGTGACGTAGCCCTTGTTCTCGGCCCAACCGTAGCCCGGAAACTCCTTGCCCAGCTTGACCAGCTCTCGGTCGCGCCAGACTTTCGCCATCACGGACGCCAGGGCACACTCAGGGACGTCCATGTCGGCCTTGGGTAGGCTGATGACGGGGTGGTCCAAACCCAGCTCCAGAAGTCCGTCGACGACCACCAAGGCGGGCACCTCGTCGGGGACGGCTGCGATGGCTGCGGCAAGGGCGTTGCAGAAGGCCATGCGTCTCGCCGTCGCGGGGCCCATCTTGTCGACCTCCCACGCCTCATAGCGGCAGACGGTGGTGAAAACCTCGGGATGCTCAGAGTAGGCGCTCCACACAGCCTCGCGCTCGGCCTCCGTCATCTGCTTGGAGTCCCGTACACGTTCGTCGTCCCAACCTGTGGGCGCGGCCACGGCTCCTACGGCCAGGGGCCCCGCCATGCAGCCCCAGCCGACCTCATCCGCGCCAACGACCCACCCTGGGTGGCCGTCCACTCGGGCGTGGCCTGTCTTTCGTCTCATGCTGGTCACGTTACACCGTTCAGTCGGGAGCCCGAATCCAGTACCAGTCCCGAGGCCAGTCGTCCCCCTCGCCGATCACCTTGTAGTCGTCGAAGTCGGTCACGATGCTGTAGCCCTGGTGGGTCTCGACATGGCCGTATCCGGTGCGGGTCAGCTGACCCTTGTCGCTGTGGCGCAGGATGATGATGCCGGCCCGCTTGTAGACGGTGAAGCGGGGGTCCTCGCTGCTCCAGGTCATGGCTTCTTCTTCTGATGGCGGACTTCCCAAAGCAGAAGGGCATTCGAGGTGACCACGATGCCCCCCAGAAGGTTGTTCGAGATTTCGAGCCCAAGGACCATCTTGAGCATCATGACCGAGGTCATGACGATGAGCGGGATGCCCAGAGCAACTTTCACTCTCCCAGCTCCATCGCGAGGTCGAAGTTCTCGCGCTCGCTGTTGTGGGCTTGGGCCGGGCGTAGGCGCTCCTCGATGGTCGAGAGGTAGTCGGGGTTCAACTCGATGCCCTGGACCTTTCGACCCATAGCAGCGGCTACGGCAAGAGTCGTCCCGCTGCCAGCAAAGGGATCAAGAATGAGGTCACCAGGGCGCGACGTGGCCATGATGCAGAGTTTGGCCAGCTCTTCGGGCATGACGGCAAAGTGTGCGCCGGGGTAAGGCGCCCCATGGATGGTCCAAACGGACCGCTTGTTGCGCATTGTGTGCTCGCCCGAGCGTATTCGAGCGGCGAGTCCGTCGAGCCCCGTATTGCCCCCGTTGCCCGCACCATACCGCTCGCTGGTGTCGTAGTGCGCCGTGGTGCGCTGAGCGTTGGTTTCGGCCAGGGGCTCAGCGATGGCCTCCCAGTCGTAGTAGTACCGCTCACCCTTGCTGAAGAGGAACAGGTGCTCGTGACTGCGGGTGGGGCGGTCCTTGACTGACTCGGGCAGCCCCGCGGGCTTGCTCCAGATGACCTCGGCCCTGAGCAGAGCGTGTTTCTTGAAGGCCAGCGCCACCTGCCAGGGAATGCCTTGCAGCTCGCGATCGTGGTAGGTATCGCCCAGGTTCAGCCACAAGACCCCATCAGGCTTGAGTGTCTTCATGGCCGTGGCAAGGACCCGCACGAGCCGTTTGATGTAGACGTCCGGCTTGGGCTCTTGGCCTAGTTGAGCTTCGTGCCCATAGTCCCGCTGCCCCCAGTACGGTGGCGACGTGATGATCGCTTGAACCGACTGATTGGGAACCTTTTTGAGGAGACGGGCGGCGTCGCCGACGAGGATGGGTGGGTTAGGCATTCCTTGTCCCAGGAGTGTCCCGGCAGAATGGTAGCTGATGTGAACTTACACCGCCAGCCGGCACTTACACATAACTGCTTGACTTTTTTGGCAAAGGCAATGGCCTCGTTGACGTTGGTGTCGGCGGGGAGGTACAACTCGATGTCATAGGTGATCTTCATGGGCCGCACGGTAAGCAGGGCTACCGAAGTGGGCCAAGAAACGGGCTACAGTCGGATCTCAGATTGGTGGATCTTCATAAACAGGGCGACGGTCCACGATGCGGAAGTCGGGCCAGAAGACCAGTTGATGCCCGCTCTTGACTCGAACCGTCTTGCGTTCCACCGAAGTGGGGTCGTCAGGCTCGGCAAGGTGGGCCCAAAAGGTTGGATGATGAGGCTCAACGGTCACGTCCCAGAAGGGTGGCTCGGTCTCGGCGCAGTAGCACCCCATGCAGATGTAGCGTCCGTCCTTCATGTAGACGAACCCCTCGTGGTTGCCCGCTCCTGGGCACTTGCCCGGTTGCAGTTCGTCCTGGTCGTAGGGCTCATCCAACTCATCGAGGTACCGAGTGGTGGCGCAGGTCTCACACACGAGCATGTAGCCGGTGTCGTCACGCATCAAGATAGCGCCGTGCATCATGGGCGCGTCCCCAGACGCTTGATGGTAAGGTACTCACCCGCGCCCGCACAGATGTCGAGGGTGACCTTTGCACCCATCTCCCTCATGAATCCTCGACCAAATTGAGGGCCATGCGACGGATGTTAAGGCAGGTGCGGTCGCCAGCCTTGACGGCCTCGCGACACACCTTGGGGCGCTGGTCGTAGACAGAACACGAGCAACGGCCTCCGCCCTTGACCTTCGCCAGGATCCACACGCGCTGACCACCCTTGAGCGACCCGGCCGTCTCCAATGTCACGTGACCCTCGTCGATCACGGGCTGGAAGAACTGGAACGCCGCCGCGTTCTGAAGGGGCTCATAGGTGGGGCCCACGACGCCCAGGACCTTGCGATCCGTGCTGCGAACGACCGCGCGGTTGGGCAGCTTGACGTCGTTGCCGTCGACCTTGCAGTAGGTCGGCTGCATTGAGACTGTCCAGTCGAGCCCCGCGAGCTTGATCGCCTCCTCGATGGTGGGCGGGTTATCCAGGATGGTGCCGAGCCCATGCCACGGAACCTCGCGGACGCTGAAAGTGCTGGCCTGGTTGTTGACCGTCTCGATTTCGTGCATTTTCTCAATTCCGGGTGGGGGGTTGGAACCTATTTGTAGCTACACCGTTGAGCTGAATTTGGAGCTACAAATTCGCCTGGCACCATAAGTGTGCAGAATCGCTGGTGCCGGGTGCCGGATGATGGTTGTGGCATGTATGTACCCCCATACGTGCCACAACCATCATCCGGCATCACCATCACCGCTTTCAACAAGCTCGCCCTAGAGTATGCCCAGCGCTGCTCGAAGATCTGCAAGGGCGTCATCAGCGGGGGTTCCCCTAGGCAACACTCAGATTGCCTTAGGGTACTTCAAGAAGCTGACCGAGATCCTGAAGATCGCGGTGCGCTTCAATCGGACCCACGGGGGCAAGGTGGTCAGGCTTTAACCATGGCCGACTTACTGAAGAAGAGCAGTTTCAACGCCATCGCCTGTCAGTACGCCGAACGCTGCCAGGCTATCTGCGAAGGAGTTACCTGCCCTGATCCTGACGGGTATGGCTGCCGGTTCTATGTTTCCCTGGAGGGACATTCAGCCGCCATCGTCTACTTCGAGCTGGGTATTCTCACTGGTGGGCTATTCACCCCTGAGGGTTCCATCGGTCTAATGACCGCCCCCACTGTGGATTCGGAGACGGCCCAGTCGTTCTTCCGGAAGATGGTCGAGCTGGCCGAAGTGGTGGCTCAGTTCAATCGGGACTACGGTTCCCAAACGTTCGAGGCATAGGGCCTCCGTTCAAAGGAACGTGTGGACCCCGAGGTAGGGGACGTTCTGGGCGCCCACCTTGGGCGCCTGGGCCACGTACCCTACCTCTTGCAGGTTGGGAGCCCGAGGGTCACTGCTGGCGGCCCACTCGTCTTCTTTGGTAAACAGGCCCCGTAGGGACCACTTGAGCTTGTCGCCCGCCTGGTAGTCGACCTCGACAAGAGGGCCCGCTTGTCGGGACGCATACGTGTACCGCTCATAGGTCCGAGTCGACATGATCCAGGAGCCCGAGCACAGGACGATATACTCATATTTCGGCTGCTGGCCGGTCATGGCCGTCAGCACATCAGAATCTTCGGTGGACCCCACGAGCGCGAACCCCGCGCCACGGCCGCCGTCAACAAAGCCACAGTGGAAGCCGTCGAGGGGATGGTTTACCCACCGGAAGCCCTGTCCTCCGGCCCAGCCCGCGGCGATGGCCGCTGGCTCAACGCTCACGGGGTACGCAATCCCCTTGACAAACACCACAACGTCGCGAGTGCGGAAGACCTCAGGCACACCTCAACCGGCTGATAAACTCTTTACTTCTTCTGTTTTCCGAGCTTGAAGTATTCGCAAGCTTGACAAAACCCTTTGAGAAAGCCGTAAGCCTCCTCAACGGTGTGGCAGAATCCTAGCTTCGCCCCCACCGCGTACCCGGGGTAGTGGATCACGTCGGGTACAAATACCATAGCAGAATCGACGAATGACACCTCTAGGTGAAGCTCCTCAGCGAGCTGCGTCACCCTTCGGCATATGTGAAATTTATCAACTGTTGTCATGTCAGTACTCAGTAGCGCTGTGCTTGGGCACAGTTAGTGATTATTTAACCGTCTTGGCTTTTGAACAGGAGCACGAGCCCCACACAAGAGCCAAAGTCTCGCCACCGCCGCACCTTATGTAGTAACAGATCCAGCTCGCTGGTGAGGCGGACCTCCGACACCCTAGTCATGTGTTCCAACCCGTCGAAGACAATCAGGGTGGGCTCCAGGATGCCGCTCGAATAGGCCATAGCCAGCAAGCAGAGCACGGTATCAAGCTGATCCGCGGGGCCCGCCAACACATCCTCAACGTGAGCCCACTCTAACAGCTGGCGGTCCACACCATCAAGGTCATGGTTGTGCAACCACCGAAACAAGGCCGCGTGGGTCTGCTTGGGAAGCTGGGGCTCACTCAACCGGAAACGCAGATCCCAAATCCCACTCAGAAGGTGGGCCAGGTTCGCCGAACGATCGACCAGCTCCTGTAACTCAGAGCTGATCACGAGGTGGGGGGCCCTTGCCAGGGACCATAGCAGCTCCCCTGTGTCCCCTGTGGCTAGCTTAACAAACGTTTTGATGAACCCCTGGTTGAGCCATTCGTCGGACATGACAACCGACCACTCGATCCCTTGGAGGGCCCGAGTCAGACCGGGCGAGTCGCTGTCCAATAGAGTGAGAACCGATTGCTGAGCTGAATGGAAATAGTCGAGCCATGTGCAGACTTGAGTCTCACACGACGTGAGCCTCAGATCCGACCAGTCTAGCTCTTCCTCCACCATCATGCCCATTGAACCTTGTCCCGACTCATTGAAGCTAATCTACCTTGAAATGCTCGTCCAAGCGGACTTCAACCATGCGGTCATCGTCTTGGAAAGAGACGATCAAAACACCATCGATATCCTTCTTGAGCTTGTACTCCCGAAGCCTTCCTAGCCGCCGGACTACCTCGATTCCCATCAAGGCGTGAACCCCTGTAGCATATGCACCTACACTAGACGCGCAGATCCGTTCTAGCAAGGAAATGGGGATCGCTTCGACGAATTCCTTCAGCTCGTCGGGCGTCATATCCTGACCTTCCAGAATGATAGATAGGAGACCCGCGAGATCGTGCCCTTTCAGCTCCTCTAACCAACATTCTAGGAAGGTTTTGACGGTTGCGACTATTAGCTCGGCTAGTATCTCGATGGTTGTGTGCTTTCCGTCAAGTTCCTGGATCCTGGGTTGCATTTTGAAGGTCGTCTTGGCGCTGGCGACTTTCAACGCTTCATGAATGTTGAGAGGGTGGTTCCTAACGACCTTGATGGCCTTTGACGGTCGAACCTCGTTCCAGACGTCCTCCAGTTCCTCATCTGTCGCCATTGAAGTCCTCGGTTAAGAGTCTGCGGTTCAGCCACTCAGGGACGGGAGTGTCAGAGCCGAAGCCATATGCGAGCCACCGTTCAGGCTCGTTTCGAAGTTGCAGGATACGACCCCCCAATAGCAAACGTTGAACGGCTTCCTGAATGGCCTGAACTGTCTGAGTATTCTTCCTGTGTTTGCGGACGAAGGCTCGGACAGAACCTCTCATGTGGGCAACGACCCACGCCCGAGCAACCGGGGGGCAAAGGAAGTAAACCCTTTGCTTGTCTCGACCAGCTAGCCATAAAGCAGTCACGAAGACCGCCATGAACCGTTTGGGATCCAGTGCCACATAGGAGTAACCCCTAACCCCAGACTCATACTGACGGTAGAAATAGGCCTGTATCTTGTTGGGGGGGCTCCCAACCAAGGCTTCATGGAATCGCTCAAGCACACTTCTTCTGTACACCGGAACAGGCAGCAAGATTTATTTATGGGCCGACACAAGCATGAAGCAGTTATCGAACGCCGAGCTGGTCAGTCTCAAAAACCGTTGCCAGGTAGCGGTACGTCGGGGATATACTGTGGGGCAGGCGTCTTCATATGCCCGGCGTCTTGCTGGAGAGATCCAGGGCCAAGTTCCAGCAAGAGTGAAGCAGGAGTCTCCCGAACACGTCCTCTGGCTCCTCTGGCTTTGCAAGAAAGTTGAAGAAGCCCGGGCAGGTAAGCCCATGCCGCCCATGCCGCCCATGCTGCCCAAGCCTGGCGTTTCTTTACCTCTACCTCTACCTCTACCTCTACCTCTGCCACCTCCACCTCCGGCTCTTGAACCGGAGTTTAAGAATGAGGAGAATGTGGTCGAGGTTACAGAAGCCGTCGTCGTCGAAGAGACGGTCGGCGACGAAACCGGCGACGACGACGATGGCGATGTTGCTGCGGACCTCATCCCTGAGGATGAGGACTTGGATGGGATGACCAAGACCGAGCTATACGACGTTGCCCAGACGATCGAACTGTCGGGTCGCAGCGGCTTGGACAAAGAAGACCTACTTGCCGCTCTGAAGGTCCGACGCAACCGTAGCCGGACCCGACGCCAGTAGCCTCAAGCACACACTTTGTCGCGCCACGCCTGAAGCAGCGCCTTGCGCGTCTCGGGCCCCACGCCATCCTCGTTGATGCCCGCGAGCATCTGGAAGATCTCGACCGCTTGCCCTGTCTTGCGGCCCCAGATGCCGTCAACACCATCGTCCTTGGGGCCCGAGCGTCCGAGGTCATAGCCCATGTCAACCAGGACCTGCTGAACCTCATCGGTCTCATAGAAGTCGGGCTCACTATCATCCGTCGGGGGGGCAACGTTCGCCCACTCCTTCAGCTCGGAGGCGAAGTCGGGAAGGTCGACCTCGAAGAGGCGCTCGATGACCGGGCGGATCTTGTCGTACCGATGAGGGTAGATGCTGATGCGAGGGCCAAAGGTCAGCTCCTTCAGGATGGCGATGCACCAGTCGGGACTCCACTTGGCCGCTCCTGTGCTTTTGACGGCCTTCTGGAGGCCCTTCGAGGCGTGGCTGGGATTGTTGGCCGCGAACGACAGAAACGCCGCCCTGAGGGCTCCCACCCACTTCTCGTCGGGGTAGCCGTCGAACAGCACCCGTTGAGCATCCTTCGTCGCGAAGGACCGCACTCGTTGCGCCGTGTAACTCACCTGAATGCGGTCGGCCTCTGGCTGGGCCAGACACTCGGCCATGCACTTGCACCAAAGGCGGGCGTGGGCCTTGGACACCTCGTCCCACGAGCCCCGCTTGCCGTTCGAGTTGAGCAGGAAGGTATGCTGCTGCTCAAGCAGCTCATCAACCTCGTTGCTACCCCGGAAGAAGCGCCACTTGGTGCCGCTTTTGCGCCGGAACCCAACCTTACTAGACACCATGGCCGGGCGTAGGGCGTCGAGCAGACCCTCGTCTTGGGTGGCAATGGCACCTAGGAGCTTCGAGGTCAGGAAAAAGCTTGCCTCACACCACTGAAAGTAGCCGACCGAGATGATGCATCGGTCGTACATGTTGACGGCGTTCCCTGACCCACCCTCAGTTTGGGTAATGACCGCCATGATGCGGTCCTCTGCCGTTGGGTTGGCAGGTAGGCTGTACTTGACAGTCCCGGGGGTCCACGGACCTTCATAGTTGGAATACTTGCCCCATTTGAGAATGATGCTCATTTCACGGCCCCTTTCATAGGTATGTTTGGCCTTCACCAAGATCACCCGTAGGGTTAATCAAGGTCCCCCAGGCGCTCGAACGCCGTGGGTAGCTCTTTAGACTCTTTGCGGATGGCGTTGCACACGACATTTGTCAGCATGCCAAGCCGTTGAGGGGGCTCCTGGAACCGCACAAGGCCGTCGACGATCCGCTCTTGTTGCGACAGGGATTGAGCCAAAATCTGGTTTGCCCTGTCAAGAGACTCAAAGCGCTCTTGTTGCGCGGCAATTTGTTCTTTGAGAGCGTTGACCTGTTCTTGGAGTTCGACCGCGCACCGGAAAGCTCGGTGCTTGAACCAAACCGACACCATAATCGCAAGCAGGGCTACGGTGCAGGAAATGACCGACCATGACAGGCTTTCTAACATTGCCCCCTACATACACCGAGCCGGCCTGATAAAGCACTCATTGGCCGGGCCAGTCATGAACCACCGATTCCCGCCCTGCACCGCCACCTCGAAGAGGGAGTTGGCCAAGGAGCTGGAGGAGCGCGAGAGCATCATCATCGCGGCCGTACAGGCCGGTGAATACCAAGTCGATTGGAAGACCCTCACCATCGAAGAGGGCAGCCATGCTGTCGAGCTACACGTCTTCGCCGATGCTCTGAAGATCGATGGGGTTCGGGTCAATGCCAGTGCCCAGACCTGCCAGCACATTGCCGACCTCATCGGTGCTTGCTTGCTGACACCCAAAATCGCGGATCAGGTGTGGCTCCAGCGGGAGACCACGCTCTCCCCCCGCACCCAAAGCATCAACGCCACGACACCCGGCATGATCAAGCACTCGGAGGCCGTTGAGGAGCAACTCGAAGGGCAGACGGGGCTCCTCGATACCATCGGCAAGCTGTGGGTCCTCGACGAGGACATCTTGCGCAACCAGCGGCTCCCCCAGCAAGCCATGAACTATGGGTGGCACTTCGCCCCTGGGCGGAAGTGGGGTGGTATCAATGGCAACCCCACGGCGAGCCTCATCAAGGACCCCGAGACCCGTCAGTACGTCCACATGATCCAGTCCCGTGGATGGCACCATGACATCCACCATGTCGACTACTGTTTGGCCCCCTCAACTCGCGTTTTGACGGCTGATTTGTGTTGGGTCGACATCGCTTCCCTTGTAGAGGGGGATCAACTCATCGGATTCGATGAGAAGCTGTCAAGGCCGCACCTACGGCGAGCGACCGTTCAAAAAGTCACCCTCCTGGAGCAACCTTGCTTCGAGGTCGAAACGTCACGGGCTACGGTTGTCGCTTCTGCGGCACATAGATGGCCTGTGAAGGGAGCCGCCAGGGCTACTAACCGAGGGGTGGCCAACGGAAAGGCTTGGTCCAATACTCGCAGGTGTATGGGCTGGGTCGCGACTGAGGACCTCAAACCAGGGCAGCAGATCCCTTATCTCTGTGACCCTTGGGAGCAAGACACTTCCTGGGACGGGGCCTGGATGGCCGGCATCATCGACGGGGAAGGGTGGCTGAGTGGAACTACTTTTGGGGTAGCCCAGGAGGAGATTCATGCAGAGGTCCTGAACATCCGAAATGCTGGAGTTCGCCCGGTGGTGGGCATTCAGACCAGCACTGGTACTTTCATCGCGGAGGGGCTACTATCGCACAACTCACAAATCGTCCGATTGGTGGCCCGCGACTGCACTCTAGACGGCAAGCACGCAGACCTTGCCGACGTACTCAAGGGTGATCTAGCTTACCTGGTCAGCCACAACGGACCCCTGAGCTTTTCCCGACACCCGTTCGTCGAGCACGAGCACGTCGGCATGACCATCTTTGGAGACGCCTGATCATCATGGGACTCGGCGCTGAACTGATCCAAAGGATCGAGAGAGCGCTCGCTGCCAAGGATGGGCGGGCCCTCGAAGAGATTGCCAAGTGGGCCCGCACGAACTTCCGCTTCGAGTCAAGCAAGACGCCACGAGGTCAGAAGGACCTCAAGGCAGCCGCCCAGCGGTTCTTTGGCTCTTTGACGCTTGCCACGGGTTTGACCGAAGATGGGTGGAAGCACACGGCCGAGTGGTGGAAAAGTTTCAAGCGTGACGTGCCTTCCCTCGTACTCCACTTCAGCGCCGAGGGCGATCAGGCGCGTGGCAAGAAAGAGCAGGTGGTCGAGCTGAAGTTGAGCCATGCTACCTACTTCAACCGATCGGGCATGGCCGAGGCCACGTTCCGCAAGTACGCCAAAGCCGTTGAAGAGACGCTGGCCTCACTGAAGGGGTGGCGCACGAAAGCCCTGAATGGCAACCTGAAGGTTGTCTTCGTGGGTTCCCAGATGAGGGTGCAAGGCAAGTACCGCGAGGCCCTGGACGAGATGTGGGTCAAGGCCACTCCCAAGGTCCTCAAACGCTCGGGCGGCACCTACGGGAGCCCCGAGTACATCCTCGTGCATGAGCTGGGTCACCGCTACGAGCGTTTCAACTCGCTACCCACCGTGGGCTTCGGTCGGGATGCCGTGTGGCGCACGACACGCTACAGCTGGAACGACGGTGAGGACTTTGCCGAGCTGTTTGCTCTGGGGCACTTCAACATCCGAGGCCAGTGGGGGGAGAAACTCGACCTCTTTGAGAAGACGATGGCGGGTAAGACGGCCAACATCATCGAGGTGGGTAGGTGCAACCACCAAGCACTCACTCAGTGGTGGGAGCAAAAGGCCACAGACTTGACGTTTATCGACGCGGGGATTGCAGCTCGGGTTGCTGCCGAGTACACGAAAGGTAAGCCGAGCTACCCCCATCGCACGGACCGCGCTCAACCGACCAATGCGAACCTGTGGGACGACGTGCTGAACGTCGCGAGTGGTCGTCGCAACGAGCTGAGCATCGGGGACCGCACCATTCACGCACCCAACGAAGGACGTGGCTTCAGCAACATGCCCCAGAACCCACAGGGGATCAGCTGGGCCGTCAAACAATACAAAGGATTTGGCGGAGGCTGGAAGGAAGCCAGGAGGGTCACGGTAGAATTCCAAAATCGAGCTGGCCGCATCCTCGACGCAGGGGGCATCATGGCGGTCCCTCTGGGCAATGAGCAAGAGCGTCTGTGGATGGCCCGTCTGGCCCACACGGGGTACGCCGAGAAGATTGGCGAGAATGAGCGAGAGACCCTGTGGGTACGCACCGGAACCAAAAAGATCTCTGACCAGGGCATCCTGTTTCTGTCCAAGCTCAGCAATGGCATCAAGGGCAAGTTCGACCTTGACGCCGCCAAGGGTGCTTTGGAGCCGCTCGGGTTCAAGTTCGAGGACGCGGTGGCGGCCCTTCCCCTCGACTACTTCGGTATCAAGAAGGTGGTCAACCAGAAGCACCCTGAGCTCCCCTGGGACGTAACCGACAGCTCCCTCATCTCGCCTCGACGGGGAGCGGCCGCATTCGAGACCGAAACTGAGGCCCTAAAAGCGTTGAAGCGGGTCCAAGGGCTCTTCACGGCCAGCCCACCCAAGGGGCCCGCCCGCCCCAAAAAGGGCGAGCTGTACGCCTACTGGAAAAGTACCCGGGTCCGCCCCGGGTTCGACAAGAGCACCTTCGAGCTGGAGTGGGTCGTCAAGGTCTGGGTGGGCGTACCCAGTCTGCGCATCACGTCGCCCAAGGGAGTGGTTCTGGACATCCCCACGTTGGATCGGGACCTGCGCAAGAACACCAGCTCGGCCAGCTTTTGGACGTTCATTTACAAGAAGTGCGAAGGCCAAGCCTTGGCCCAGGCCAAGCTTCAAGAGCTGGGAGAGGGGGCCATCGAAGCGGCCAAACCCCAGCCCAAGAATCCTCGAGGTCTAGCCAACACAGGCACGTGTGGTGTTTGCGAGCAGAACGTCAAGCTCAGCAAGGGCCGCATCATGCGCCATGGGTGGAAGGTCCAGGGCAGTCGCTGGAAGGGCTCCTATGGTAACTCGTGGCACTCTGGACCGTGCTTTGGGGTAAATTACGAGCCATGGGAGGTCAGCTCCAGATCAGCCAAGGACTTCCTCAAGCACCTCCAGAAGGCCGTTCTACCGGTCGCCGAGGCACGACTGGGACAGGCCAAGCTCAAGCCCGATGTCCTGGTGGTCCGGGACTTCCGTAGTCAACCGCAAGAGTTTCCCCGCGGCGAGGAGAAGACCGCCACGCGATTCAAGTACGACGAGGCTTGGGGGAAACGGTTAGCGAGCGCTGAGGAAGAGCTGAAGGCCGTTAAGGACGCCATCCAATTCTTCGAGACACGGATTCAAGGCTGGAAAGCCCAACCCCTCCCTGGAAAGTGATTCATGGCATTCATCGGCATTAAGCTACCTGAGGGCGCAGCCCGAGTGCTGCACAGGATCGATGGCATCCCTGGCGACCGGGTTCCCCGAGACCACGCGCACGTGACCATGGTTTTCTTGGGGGATGAAGTCCCGTTTACAGTCCTGAATCGTGTCATCGAGGTGATTGCCAAGCTTGGTGAGACGACACAGCCCTTCCCCTGCTACACGAGCTTGGTCTCAACGTTCCCCTCCGATTCCGATTCCGACTCCGACACGGTGCCCATCATCTGTCGCGTCAACTCAAACGAGCTGCACGACCTGCAAGCTCGTCTGTGCAAGGAACTCGACAAGGCGCGGGTGCCCTACTCAAAGAAGTACCCCGAGTACAAGCCACACACGACACTGGCCTTTGCACCGTCCAAGAATGCCGAGGTCTGGCACGATCGAACCATTCCTACGGTGAGTTGGGGCGTCAACGAGATCACGCTGTGGGGTGGGGATGAGGGGGATGAGCGATTGGTCGTCACCGTGCCCTTCGCTCTCAAGCTTGAACTTCCCAAGCGGGTGGCCGCACGCTACCGGTTCAAGCATCTTCATCATCTTCATCCTTGCCACCATCTTCCTGGTCGTCGCTGCTGGATACCTCTTCATCGTCCCCGAGCGCATTGACCACCGATTCTCCGGCATCATACCCCTCACCATCGCTGCCATGTTCGCCTACTTCTTCGTCTGGCGTGATGCCCAGCGCTTGCTCCTCAAGCGCTAACGGGATGGTCGAAACCCAGTAGACGTCGCACTCACCGCCGCGAGTCGCTGCGGTCTCGCTCTCCAACACATAAGTCTTACCCTTCAGGCTACGAATCTTCCCGGCGCCTTCGAGCCACGCGATCCCCTGGCGCAACGTGTTGTCACCATACCCGTGTTGCTCACCCCAACGGTCAAGATCGTTCCAGGTTCGAAGAGTGTTGTCGAGGAAGACCCGGATCGGGCGAGTAGCCTTGACCCACCCCGGATGGTTCGAGGGGCTGGAAAAGTTGAAGCCACCGCGACAAGGCGGTTGTCGTTTCGTACTGGCCATTACATCATCACTGGGTGGGCCCTTTAGATTACACTGAACTAGCGGAAAGGGTTGCTATGATCAGCACCCAATGTAAGGACCCCGCAGTCAGGCGACACGCAAAGAGAGTTGAGTTGCTCATGTACGAGTTGGCGGCCGATGCCCGGGAGTCCTACCCGACGGCCTGGGAAAGACTTGCCAACGACTCGTCGACGATGGACACTTAGGCCATGCCCCGTGAAGACGACCTCCCGCTACTAAACCCAAGCATGCTAATGAGCGTGGCAGGGGCGCGGGAATTGGAGGCCGCTGAGGCTTTCGCAGGACGGCCCCAGGGGGTCCAACTCTACGCGGACAGCCATGACCGTCTGCGAGCCATCGACGACCAAGGTGCTGAAATCTCCCTGGACGACCTAGACGCGGGTAGTGTCGGAGAAGCTGACCCCGCCTTGGAGCAGATGTTCATGAACGGGGTACCAGAACAGTTCCGCGAGGCACATGCCAGGACCTCGGTCGATGCGATGCCGATTCAGTTTGACGCGGAGTTCAGTGAACCTGTGGGTGGTGCATCCACGCCCAACGAACGGGTGCGGTTCCAAGTTGGGCGAGAGAGCCCACCGGCCCGCCCCTTCTCTGGGGGCGTGCAATCCCAAGACGGGCTCGTAGTCTCTCGTATCAGGCCCAATGGCCAAGTCGAGCATGTCCCCCGCCCCCGAATCTCCGACGGCGCTGGGCGGCCCCTGGCGCCCGCTGTGCCTCGTATAGGCGGCTCTCAACCTCTCCCGACTCGAACGGCCGCCCAAAGCGCCCCGACACCCGCCGCCGTAGTAGGACCGTCGCTGTGGGAGCGCCTGGCGGACGACTAGTTCGGGGGGTCACTCTCTTTGCTAGGAGCCACGATCACTGAAATCTTCGCGCCGTTTTGGCGACTCATCTCGGCGTGGATGGCTCTCCCCAAACGAAGACTCACGTGCTGGAAGGCCAGTTTGGCGGTTTCGAAGTCCTCAACCAACTTGTGCAGATCGGGGTGGACCTCAGAATCACTGTCGTCGTGAACACGTTGATAGACGCTCGCCAACGCGATGATCAACTCCCGCCGGTTTACGTAGTCAGTAGCATTCTCGATCCTCTCGAAGACCTCGAGGAGCTGTGGGGGGTATTGAGGGTCTGGCATGGTCAAGCGTTGGCGGTTCGAGCCTTCCAGTCGGCTTCGAAGTCGGCCTCAGCTCGAACCTCGTCCAGCATCTGCTGGGTAGTGAGAGCCACGAGGCCTTTGAGGTAGTCGATCTGCCAGGATTTGAGCAGATGTTTCGGGGACTGGCTGTTCTCGCGTGGGTAGGCAATGAAGCCCAGGAGTCTGGAGTGGTTGAAGGGGGTCCACTCGATACGGGTAGCATTGATGCCAGTAGGGTTGGGAGCCTCGTTGGCGCCGATGTTCTGGTAGTGGCTCCCGTCCACCGACATCACACGGTCCACATGCCCCCACCAGGCGGTTTCGGGGCGTCCGGGGATGCTCCGGTCATAGATGGCGAGATCGCCTTTTTCGGGCAGCCAGACACCTGCCAGGACCTCGCTCTTTTCGTGCCACGTGGCCGACGCAATCGAATCGCACATCAGCTCTTTGGCCCCGGCTCGGTACTGGTGGGGAAGGTTAGGGGGGCTATCCACGCCCATCTCCAGGAGTGTTTGCGCGGCACACCAGCTGGCGAAGGCCGCACAATGATTACCCTTCTTGATTCCGAGGATCTTCCCACCCCGCACACAGTTTTGGAAGTACACGGCCACGTCCACGGCCGTGGGTGGGTTGACTCGGGCCATTTCTCGCTCAGCCACTTTCACGCACATCTCGCCAAACGTCATCATCTCCGATCCTTTCCGCTGGGTCCCTGAAGCTACTCTACTCCTCCGAACCCAGACACTCAAACGCCGTCGTGACCATCGTCGAGAAGTTGAAAGGCATTGGGCCGGTCCAGGATACGACTCAGGGCCCGCCCGAGCGCTACAGGCAAAGTCACACACTCGCGGCACCCTGTACCCTTGCAAGCGGGGTCTTCCCAGTTGCAACCGTAGGGGTCCTCCCCTTCCCCGTGGTAATGCCACCCCAACCTGAGCAGCCAGTGACCGGGGTGTTGGGGATCCGTGCGCGGGTCCCCAACACCGCCTCGTAACTGGGTCTGAAGGGTCTGAAGGGTCTGAAGGGCTTCTTGCAATCTGGTGGTCACAATATCGAGCCTTGCATCGAGGTTAGCACTTCGCTCACCATACCCCAATCGAGGATCTTTCGATGAGCCTACCCTCCGGTAGAGGAGAATCGTGCAGCTAGACCTTAGCCAACTGGGATCAAAAGAACTGAAGGACCTCTCACTGAAGGTAAAAACCGAGCGGGAACGACGGGGCAGGAAGAACCCCTTGAACCACCCCCCGCCCCAGTGGTCCATCCCCAAGAAAGCGGTCATAGGTGATCGACAGCAGCCATGATACTCGCCGCCAAGGCCGAAAGCGTTACTGACGCCTTCTCCTACCTCATTGGGCAGGGGGTCTTGGGTGTCATCTGTGTTTTGCTGATCATCGGCCTGGTCTATCTCTACAAGGACTGGAAAACGGCCCACGAGAAGCTGGCCAAGGCCGAGACTCAGGCCAAAGCTGACCGTGCAGAGGACCAGCGGCGGATGGCAGAGATCCTGAGCAACATCACGTTGTCATCGAGCGAGCTGGCACGTGAATCAACTCGTAGCAACGACTCGGTGAAGGCGGCACTGGACACACAGTCGTCGGCATTCGACCGTCAGGAGAGAGCGTTCGTTGAGCAAGCACGTACCCTTGACGGGATGAAGCGTTCGCTCGACGATCTGGAACGCGAGCAGGTACACCTGACGGCCATCGTCAAAGCGAACGGCAAGAACTGATGCTGAGGGATTTACTGAGGTGGATCATGGCAGTTTGGAACCGCATGTTCGGGAGGTCCATACCCATCGTTGAAGCGCCCTCCAAGACCGAGATGGACCATGCCAAACTCGCGTTCGAGCGCGAGATGAAGGCCGCTCTCGGGGCTGATCAAGAGCTAAAAGCGGCGGCCGACCGCTTGCGGGAGAATCGGGAACGGAGGCAGGAAGCCCTCCGCAAGTTGGAGGAGACATGAGCAAGTTCAAGGAGCCCCAGTTGTCCACGAAGGAGATCGCAGCGGCCCGCGCTGAAGTCAAAGCTGCGGTGGGAGGCTTGAATAAGCCCCCCAAGCCGGAGCCTCAGGACCCCGTAAATTCCGCCGAGGCAATGAGGGAGGGAGCTGAAGCCTTTCTCCAGTCGCTCGACAGCATCGACATGACACTCTTAGTGTTGATCAGCCGATTCCGCCGGTCGAGCCACATCCAGCTCGTGGTTGGCTCCCTGATGGCGGTCTCACTCCTCACGCTCGTCTATGTCACCTTTGTGCTGGTCGACATGGCACATGGGGTCAACACTCTAGTCAAGGATCAGAAGCAGGCCACGACCAAACTCGCTGAAACACGGACCAAGGTCGAGGAAACGCTATCCAAACTCGCCACCACCCAGAAAGAAGTCAAAGAAACCAAGGAGAGGGTCGAGCAGGTAGCTGAAGCGACTCCCAAGGTCGAAATCGACGAGGAAACGGGTAAGGCCAGCGTCGTTGTTCCCTTCAGCAAGAGCACTTCTGACCAGGGCCCGCCGCCGGTCCCCGCGCCAGCATCTGCACCCGCTCCGGCACCACCGCCGCGTGGGGTTCGGGTCCCGTTGGGTATTGACGCGGCCGAAGCGCTCTGAAACCTGCGTGCTCACACGGCGTAGTCTTCCAAGGATGGGGTCCAGCGATTCGCGAGACCTCGATTGGCGTCCACCATGAACAGGTGCCCCGTTGCTGCCTCATACCAGAACTCCACATCGCTTGGGGCGCCCAACTTCACGACGACCACATACTGGCCAGAGTAGAGACTCAGTTCGAGGTCAGTGATTCAGTCCCACCCCCGTCCTCAGGGGGTCGTCCTCAGCAGCTTGTCGAGGCGTTTGATCTCCTGCCGGATCGGCTCGACGTGCTTCAAAAGCTCGGGCTGGACCGAGCGGTTCAGAGCATCCCTCCAGTCAGGGTCCTTGTACGGCTTGCGCTTTTTCATGGCCGCCAGAGCTTTCTGCATGAGAGAGAAGTCGTCGACATCGTGAAGGTCCACGACCTTTTTGACGCCCCAGTGGTCCACCAGGCACCAGTCGAGCTGCTTACCCCGAAGGTGCCCCCACTCGCCGTTCTCGTCGCAGCGGTCGATGCGGTCAGAAAGGCGCGTGAGTACGGGCCACTCACCGTCGCTGTCGTAGGAGATGAACGACTTGGGCCTGACGAACCACAGCAACGTCGGCTTGGGCTCGGTGTACCGCTCATAGGTCAGCATCCGCTTGCGCTCGCCGATGCGCAAGGCGATCCACTTGCACGCGGTAAAGGCATAGAACCGTTCGGCCCCGCTGGCGTTGCCGTCGAATCCGACCTGGAGCTTCTGGTGCGCGTAGGTGGGGCCTGTCTTCGGGTTGCTGATGTAGCCGCTGCCGACCGTGCCCTTGGGGTACAGCTTGCCCACGGGGCGCCAGTGCTTCCTGAGCACCTTCATCAGGTGGCGGCGGTCTTGAGCAGACTTGCAAACGGTGGAGACTGAATACCCCATGGCTCTACTCCAGCTCGTCTTCTTCGACTATCAGCTCGAAGGACGTTCGTGGTTGAGTTTCGCTCCGGCGTAGGAGCACGTTGACCAGAGCCTGCCGCGCCTGCTGGGGGGTGCAGTCACGGTCGGGAGACCACCGCTCAACGAGGATGAAGGTGGCCCCCCTCAGGTCTCCCCGGGCCACCCTGTCAAAGTTGCAGCGGGCGTACCCATGCTTCGAGCATAAGCCGTTCAAGCAGTTCCTACAGCCCTCTACGGGTGTACCTCCTTCAAAGCTATCGGGCGGGATGAGGCCCGTTGCCAGATGGGCAGAGAACTCCCTAGACATCCTCGAACCCCGCGAAGAGGTCCTTGTCGGGGTCTGGGGCGTAGTCGTCGCCTTCGTCAAGACGGTTCCAGTACGTACGGAGGGGGTGGGCATTTTCTTCAGCTACGATCAGAGGGGGCATGACTAGGGTGCCTTCGCCAAGGACCAGGGCCGAAGCAAAATCATGGCGAATCGTTCGCAATTCCAGGCCACAGCCTTGGAGATTGGCAGTTTGCTCGGTCGCCAGCCAGGGCTTGTTGGCATTGGCTGATGGCACCTTGGAAATGAGCACTCGACGGGCGTGGGATCCATGGAGCGTGACGCGGGCCCCACGCTGAGCCCAGGGAGGCCACTGTCCGATCTTCTGAATCTCCCACCAGTTGACACACTCCTGCTGGAACGTGTGAAGGGGGACCGAATCGGTCTTGGTCTTTCCTGCATACCAGATGACCGCCTCGCCAGGGGTCAAGCTTATCAGCTCGAAACGCGAGAGTTTCTGATTTTCGCACTCAAAGCGGCCGAGATCGCCCTTGCGCCACTTGCCCTTCCTCATGCCTCCCCCATGACCTGTCTGTTGCCGAAGATACTGTCCCAGCCCGTGCGGTAGGCATCGGACGTGATCTTAGCTGGGCCAGAACCCGATCGGCTGGAGTCCTCGTCGACGGTATACCGTCCATCGGAACGCTTTCGACACATGATCTCCCCCGGTTGAAGCGGACCGTCCACCGGTCGAATACCGCCGATCCCAGCCTCAACTACATGGTCGGCCCGGTGCCTGCGATACAAGTGAAGTTTCCAGTTGCCATCGTTTCCCACGGAAGGACCCAGTTCCAGAAAGTCCCCTTCGTTGCACTTTTTCTGGTTTGCCATGATCGTCGCACTACTCTACACCGCGAAGGTATGGACCACGACAACTACGTTCGCGTCGGAACCAATCCCCAGACGATGGAGCTTGTCTTCTTCAACAGCTGCGACATCCGCAGCGTTTCCCAACGAGTTCAGGATGCCTGCACGAAGGTCGGCAGCTTGGGTGCCACCCCTCACATCGCCATGTGGAAGCAGGTAGCGGGTCTGAACTACAGTATCATCGGCGAGACCAAGAATCAGCGGTGGTGATTGGTGTAAACTGGTCATCATGGAGTCCACCATCCCCTTCCTACATCCACTGACCGCGATCTTGGCGTTGGTGGGCGTGGCTTTGGGGTACCTGGCGGGAGTTTTTCTTGGTGTTCGCTACGAACGGCAGCGGCTCGACCCTACGCTTCCTACGGACGAGTTCGAGCGTCGCATGACCAGGCAGAAGACCATTCAGCTGCTGCTCGCTCACGGCCAGCTGTACATCAACCACGAGGCGGTCCACACTCTGGAGGGACTGGACGAGCTGGAGCAAGGAGAGATCTTCCGCTTTCTCCAAGATTCTTCCAACGAGCCCGACCCCAACCTCCAAGCATGGGCAAAGACCCTTCATCGTAAATTCAGCAACCAACGGATGCTTCATTGATGGCCCCGAAGATTCCCGGGATTCAGGCCGAACTGCTGTCCACGAAGAACGCCATCCTCATCGAGGATGCAGTGGCAGACCCCTACTGGGGGCAGGGGCCCAGCAAAGTAGGTGAGAACAAACTGGGTCGGCAGCTGATGTGCATCAGGGCGGCTCTTCAAACGGGTCGAGGTCGTCCCGTAGACGATCCCATGCCGTAAGGGTGATGGTCAGCGGGGGTGAGTGCTCTGAAGTCTGTGAACGTATACGATGT